>Ga0209345_10002603_pt1 | contig 19671 bp, 17 predicted proteins | sample Cruoilmetagenom7_FD_187294 | JGI IMG/M metagenome (GOLD analysis project Ga0209345, IMG submission 187294) | Oil polluted marine microbial communities from Coal Oil Point, Santa Barbara, California, USA - Sample 7 (SPAdes) (version 2) | ecosystem: Environmental > Aquatic > Marine > Oil seeps ... | reverse complement strand
GTTCTGTGAAATGACTTCGCCTTTAACAGAACGCGCCATGTCCGTTACTTCTTCTGGACGTTCATCAATCAATAAAACGATCAAATAACATTCAGGGTGATTAGCTGCAATTGAAGCTGCAATATTTTGCAACATCACTGTTTTACCTGTGCGTGGTGGTGCCACCAAAAGTGCGCGCTGGCCTTTACCAATCGGTGAAACAAGATCGATGACACGTGGTGTCATATCTTTGCGTTCTGGGTCTTCAATTTCCATTTTAAGACGTTCATCCGGATAAAGCGGCGTCAAATTATCAAAATGAACCCGATGACGCGCTTTGCCAGCATCTTCAAAGTTGATATTTTCAACTTTTAACAAAGCAAAATAACGCTCTCCATCTTTAGGAGATCTAATTTGGCCTTCAATGGTATCGCCTGTGCGCAAAGAAAAACGACGAATTTGATTGGGGCTTACATAAATGTCATCGGGGCCCGGTAAATAATTTGCTTCAGGAGACCGTAAAAAACCAAAACCGTCTTGCAAGACTTCTAAAACACCACTGCCGTAAATAGTGACATCGTTTTCAGCCAGCATTTTTAAAATCGCAAACATCAATTCTTGTTTGCGCATATTACCAGCATTTTCAATTTCCAACTCTTCAGCATAAGCCAAAAGGTCAGCGGGGGTTTTATCTTTTAATTCTTGAAGTTTCATAAGAGATCAAAAACTCTAACTATGTGTGAGTGAAAACGCTAAATAGTGATTAAAAAAACACCAACTGCGCAATTGATTAGACTTGGAAATTCCCACATCAGTTCATTTAAAAAAATACTATTTAATGAAAGTATGGGTAAAAGGAAGGAATATCGCCTGTGTCTGACAAAATTATTACAAACAAGAAATGTTTGCATCTAAGTAAACATTTACCCGAAAGACCCTATTTAAGTCAAGATATTCAAACTTTATTTTACATCAACTGTTGCTATCTGGTCACGTATTCAGTTTACTAAATATAAAATTTCTACATAAAATATTTAACGGGGGATCTTATGATCAAAAAAATAATTATTTTTACAACATTTCTTATCTCTTTTAATCTAATAATATTATCCCCTGCTTTAGCTGGTTCAAGATTACAAGCTATTCAAGATGGTGTTGATGCTTCTAATGGTAAATCTAAATCATCATCACCTACTCAAAAAGGTAAAGAAGGTACAATATCTGAACCTGATGACATTGTTTTTTTAGGTGTCTTTCAAACTTACAGTCCAAAGATACGTAAAAATATTCAATTATCTGTTTATGGGGAACCTGCAAAATTTAAATATGCTGCAAGGGCATGTAAGAATAGCATAAAAATCCGTGATCGCATTAATACATATTTTTACAAAAATCCGCCTGAAATCATTAAAAAAACCAAGGTGAAAACTAAAGGTTTAGATGCAGGTGTTCGAAAAGCTGTCAAAAAAGCCTTAAAAACAAAACGCGAATATTTCACAAGTTTTTACGTCGTTTCTGGACAATATAATGACTACAAAAAACCAAGTGAATTAAAAGAATTACCCATTGTAAATTGTGCAACAGTTATTGAACAAGCTGCTGAACTGGCAAAAGCTGCAAAAAAATAAATGATAAATAAACCCTTGAAATAATTATATATTTCAAGGGTTTATTAAAATGGTTTTACAATGACCATAATAACAATCACCATCATTAACAAAGTTGGAACTTCATTAATCATGCGATAAAATTTTTCTGTGTTGATATTTTTATCTTCAAGAAAAGCTAAACGATATTTTGCCAAATAAAAATTAAAGATAATTAATCCAACAATACTAATTAATTTAATATGAAGCCAAATTTGATCCCAAGCATCAATCTCAATTAATAAAAGTGTACCAAAAATAATTGAAGACCCCATGGCTGGATACATGATGGCACGCAAAAGTCTACGTTCCATAACTTTTAATGTTTCAGAAAGTTCTGATCCAATTTTGGCAGTTGTATGATAAACATATAAACGTGGCAGATAAAATAACCCTGCCATCCAAGCTATAACTGAAATGACATGTAATGCCTTAAACCAAAGGTAAGCATCTTCAAACATATCTTATTCCTGACAAATACAACGGGTATGTGTTTTAGGACAAATGCGTTGTTTTCCATCACATTTTACATCTAAATTATCTATTATATGATCTAAAACTAAATCCCCTAATCCATTAATAAAACTTGGATGTATTCCCACTGCAGCCGTGCGCATATAAGATGGAACACCAAATTTATTAGCGACTTCTCTATATTCAATATCAAGTTCAACTAATGTTTCTGAATGTTCGCTTACAAAAGCAATGGGAACAATAATTAATGGTACTTTTTCACGACCGGCGCGTTCAATCTCATCTTCTGTATTTGGTCCAATCCATTCTAATGGCCCAACCCGACTTTGATATGAAACCCACCAATCAAGTGCCGGAAGATTAAGTTTTTTAACCACAGCCAAAGCTGTTTGTTCAACTTGCCACTGATAAGGATCACCACCATCAATAATTTTTTTAGGAAGACCATGAGCAGAAAATAAAACCCGAGGCTTACCTAAAAAACAAGTTTCTTCAATTTGAGGCCAAAGATTTTCTACAATTGCATCAACAAAACCTTCATTTTTTGGATAACAACAAATAGAACTTGTTTTTACTTTCAAGCCTGCTTTTTTGGCAGATTTATGCCAAGCTTTCATTGAAGATTCTGTTGTTGTTGTGGAAAATTGGGGATAAAGCGGTAAAAGAACCACATGATCTGGATTAAAATCTTTTACATTTTTAGCACATTCATCACTCATTGGATGCCAATAGCGCATGGAAATAAAAGTTTGAACTTCGACATTATCGCCTAATTTATCTTTTACATTTGCATTTATGGCCACTGCTTGCTGCTTCGTTAAATCCAATAAAGGAGATTTACCGCCCAAATGAGCATAAATTTCAGCAGCAACAGGAGCACGGCGTAATGAAATATATTTTGCCAAAAGCCAGCGAATAGGTTGAGGCGCTGAAATAATGGCTTTGTCATTAAAAAGATTAAAAAGGAAGGGTTCAATAGATGTGACATGATCTGGCCCACCTAAATTAAACAACACAATAGCAAGCTTCATAATCCCTCCTTCCTTTTTGAAGACATTTATCTTTCTAATTACTTTTTATAATTTTGAACTATTTCAACCAAACGGCCCACATGTTCGGGTGGTGTTTGCGGCACAATGCCATGACCTAGATTAAAAATAAAGGGACCGTTACTCATGGTATCAAGAATTTTAGTAATTTGTCGTTCCATTTCAGGCCCGCCAGCTACAACACAAAGATTATCTAAATTCCCCTGAACCGCACATAAAGGTTGAAGTTCTTTAGCAGCCCATTCCAGCGGGACTGTTTGATCAATACTTACTGCATCAACACCAGTTTCTATAACAAATTTTTTATATAATACGCCTGCACCACGTGGAAAACCAATAACAGGAATATCAGGGTATGCAGCTTTAATACGACGTACAATCTCTTTATTTGGAGCAATAACCCAACGATCAAATTGATCTTCTGGTAATACGCCTGCCCAACTGTCAAAGAGTTGAATGGCTTCAGCACCGGCTTCAATTTGCTTGATTAAATAACCCGCTGTGGCTTCAATAAGCATATCGATAAGATTTTGAAAAAATTCAGGATCTGTATAAGCAAGTGATCTTATTATCTCATAAGTTTTAGACCCTTGGCCTTCAACCATGTAAGTGGCATTTGTCCAAGGAGCACCTGCAAAACCAATAAGTGCTGTTGTTTCTGGAATTTCCTTACTTAATCTGGAGACAGTTTCATAGACGGGGGCAAGATGATCATGAATCCCATCTAAAGAAAGTTTTGAAAGCTGTTCTTGATTGCGAATGGGTTCTAATTTTGGCCCTGACCCTTTAATAAATTCAACTTTTTGACCGAGCGCATCTGGAATGGTTAAAATATCTGCAAATAAAATAGCAGCATCAAATCCATAACGGCGCAACGGTTGAAGGGTGACTTCAGTTGCAAGATCAGGACTATAACAAAAATGAAGGAAATTTTTTGATTGTGCCCGTGTTGCAAGATATTCAGGAAGATAACGTCCTGCTTGACGCATAAGCCAAACAGGGGGGCGCTCAAGTGTTTCTCCGTTTAAAGCTCTGAGAAACAATTTTTCTGATTTAGCCATATGTTTGTCTTCCTTTGATTTGAAGTTCGATTTTTTCTGAGTTATTCATATTACAATAACAATTAAAAGGTTTTTATTTCTTAGATTGTTGTTGTTGTTGTCCCTGTGGAAAACGGGGATCAAATAATATCCACAGGATGTCCCCATATGAGGGACGTTTCTGTCAAAAATATGGCTATGATGGAGTCTTTCTTGTGGAAGATGCTTTTTTTTCTCCGAGTCGATATAAAAAAAGAAGCGATTCGCACTGATTTGTTTTAAAAACGGGGATAATGGGGATAAGTTTTTATAAAATGACATTTGTCCCCAATCTGCTAATTTTACATAAAAATTATCCTGAAGTGAAAAACTGACAGGATGATAAGATGAATAACAGGGATAAAATTGCGGACTGTGTATAGTTCAGTGACTTATCCCCAACTTGAGCGGACTTATGAACAGTTTTCACATTCACTTGGTATCCGATTCGACAGGCGAAACCATCGAAACATTGGCGCGGGCTTGTATTGCACAATTTCAAGGGATTACTGTTTGTGAAAATGTATGGACTCTTGTGCGTACACCTGGACAAGTCATAAAAATTTTAAAAGGGGTAAAAGCTCATCCAGGTGTGGTTGTTTTCACTATGGTTGACCAAAAGTTACGTAGTCAACTCGAAGAAGGCTGTAAATCCTTAGGTGTGCCTTGTATTGCGGTCCTTGATCCTATTTTTGAAGCTTTGAGAAATCATTTTCATACCAAAGCCTCGTTTAAGCCGGGTTTACAGCATGAAATGGATCAAAATTATTTTAAACGGATTGAGGCAATGCATTTTGCATTAGCCCATGATGATGGCCATTATAGTCATGAAATGCATACAGCAGATATTATTTTGTTGGGTGTGTCACGGTCATCAAAAACACCGACCTGTGTGTATTTGGCTAATAAAGGCTTTAAAACAGCTAATATTCCAATTGTTCCGCAATGTCCTTTACCAACTGATCTTACAGACCCAAAGTTTAATAACTGTCTTATTGTTGGTTTAACCAACGATCCCAGACGTTTGGTTCAAGTGCGTAAAAACCGTCTCAATATGTTAAATGAAACCACAGAAACAGATTATGTGGATTTAGAAGTCGTGGTGGAAGAAATTGCCTTTGCGCGAAAGCTTTGCACCAAAAACGGCTGGCCGATGATTGATGTATCGCGCAAATCCATTGAAGAAACAGCCACAGCCATATTGAATTTAAAAATGAAGCGTGATCAAGCTTATGAAGATCGGAGCTGGGATGAAGAATGAGGTGAAAACCCCTTTAATTCTAGCATCTGCATCAAAATCACGCAGCGATTTATTTAAAGGCGCGGGCTTATCTATAGATTGTATTCCAGCAGATTTAGATGAAAATATATTAAAAAACAAAGGCTTGTCTGAAGGTTGGAGTGTCGAGGAAACGGCGCTCAGTTTAGCAAAAGCAAAGGCTGATTTTGTTTCACAAAAATTTACACAAAGCCTTGTCATTGGGTGTGATCAAATGATGGACTGTGAAGGAACATGGTTTGATAAACCAACATCTTTGTTAGCAGCGGCAGAACAATTAAAATTTTTGCGTGGAAAAACCCATCGTCTCATCAGCGCAGTGTGTGTGACGAAGAACCAAGAATGCCTTTGGTCACATACACAATATGCAGATTTAGAAATGCGAAACTTTAGCGATGATTTTTTGGATAAATATATAAAAAATGTGGGTGAGGCTGCGCTGAATACAGTTGGGACGTATCGTTTAGAAAGTATTGGTGTGCAATTGTTTTCGCGTATTGAAGGGGATTATTTTACAATTTTGGGTTTACCTTTGTTGGCCTGTCTTTCTTATTTCAGATCAAAGGGTATAATAGATAAGTAAATTCTTTAAAGGACATGATAAGTCGATGATTATAAGTGGAAAAGCAGCTGTAGCCGGAGTTATGGGTTGGCCTGTAAGCCATTCAAAATCCCCTCGCCTTCATGGGTTTTGGCTCGATCATTATGGCATTGATGGGACTTATATCCCAATGGCGGTTACTCCAGATGAATTTGAAACTGCTGTTCGTGGCATGAAAGCTTTGGGAATGAAAGGCTGTAATGTCACGGTTCCTCATAAAGAAAATGCTTTACGTTTGGCAGATGTTGCAACAGAGCGTGCTAAAAAAATTGGGGCAGCCAACACTTTAATTGTTCAAGATGATGGGTCTATCCTTGCTGATAATACCGATGGTTATGGTTTCTATGAAAATCTTATACAAGGTGCTCCGGGTTGGGATGCAACTAAGGGTGCGGCAGTTGTTTTGGGCGCTGGCGGGGCCGCGCGCGCTGTCATTGTCGCCTTAATTGAAGCAGGTGTACCTGAAATTCGTCTTATAAACCGAACAAGCGCGCGTGCAGATAATTTAGCAAGCGAGCTGGATGGTAACATAACTGTTGTGGATTGGGCATCGCGCGAACTTGCCTTGGCAGAATGCAACCTTTTATGCAACACAACAACACTGGGTATGACAGGGCAAGCCTTGTTAGAAATCGATATTTTTGATCTGCCAAAGACTGCTTTGGTGAATGATATTGTTTATGCACCACTTGTGACAAATTTATTGGATAAAGCCATGGCACACGGCTGTGAAACGGTAGATGGCATTGGCATGTTGCTTCATCAAGCACGCCCCGGCTTTAAGGCTTGGTTTGGGAAAGACCCAGAAGTGAGTGATGATTTGCGTGACTATGTTTTGGCGGATGGTTAAATAGACCATGTTTATTTTAGGTCTTACAGGTTCCATTGGCATGGGGAAAAGTGCCACTACAAAGATGTTTCAAGACATCGGTGTACCTGTGCATGATGCAGATGCGACGGTTCATCAATTAATGGATGTGGGTGGTCAAGCAACGTCTTTGATAGAGGCGGCTTTCCCCGATTGTGTTGTGAAGGGAGCTGTTGATCGTCAAGCCTTGGGAAAGGTGGTTTTTGGTGACGCGATTGCTTTAAAAAAATTAGAAGCCATCTTGCATCCTTTGGTGCGCGAAGAAGAACGTGTTTTTTTGCGCCTGTGCCAATTACATCGCAACCCGCTGGTGGTTTTGGATATCCCGCTTTTGTTTGAAACTGAGGGCGAAAAGCGAATGGATGGGGTGGTGGTGGTCACAGCTTCGAAAACGATTCAAAAAAAGCGTGTTATGTTACGTCCCGGTATGAATAAGGGTAGGTTTAAAGCGATTGTTAAGAAACAAATGCCAGATGCTTTGAAACGTAAAAAAGCAGATTTTGTAATAAATACAGGTGCAGGCTATCGTGTTGCACGAGATCAGGTTAAAATGATCGTAGCCAATATTAAAAAGTGAAGTTTTGAATATGCGTGAGATCGTTCTCGATACAGAAACCACCGGGTTTGAATATAAACAAGGCCATCGTATTGTCGAAATTGGTTGTGTGGAACTTGATAATCACATGCCGACGGGCAGGACGTATCATCAATATATCAATCCTGAGCGCGATATGCCCGATGGTGCTTTTCGGGTGCATGGATTATCAGAAGAATATCTGCGTGATTTCCCTCTTTTTAAAGAGGTTGCTCAAGAGTTTTTGGATTTCATTGGTGATACGCCCTTGATTATTCATAACGCGGGCTTTGACGTTCCTTTTTTAAACTGGGAACTGAAAGCACATAAATTTCCAGAAATGGAAAATAATGTGGTTGATACCTTAATCATTGCGCGCAAGAAATTTCCTGGGTCACCTGCGAATTTGGATGCACTCTGTCGCCGTTTCTCCATTGATAATTCAAACCGTGAAAAACATGGCGCGTTGTTGGATTCTGAGCTTTTGGCAGAAGTTTATTTGGAATTAATTGGCGGGCGCCAGCCGGGCTTGTTATTGGCAAAAGAAGCCAAAGGCGCAGATGAAATTGCGGCTAAAGAACATATTTTTAGAGAACCACGCCCCCACCGTGCGAACGAAGAAGAGCTCGCCGCCCATGCTGTTTTTCTTGAAAAAATAACAAATCCAATTTGGTTAGCAGATACATCGAAGGATAATTGATATGAAACGTTTTGCATTTTTGTTGATTTGTATAAGTCTTGGTTTGGTAATTTCTGTTAATGCGGCAACTAATTTAAATGTAGCTGGAACAGTTAAACGATTAAAAGGATCAGTTTTGGCCGTTCAAGATGCCCAAGTACGTATTTTAAAAGCTGGTGATGACGTCTATATTGGTGATATTTTATCAACAGGGGCAGATGCCCGCTTAGAAGTGGCCATGATTGATGAGGGTCGTTTTAAACTTGGTGCGCGGACTTCTTTCGTGGTGATTGATTACACCTTTGGCCAAGGTAATAACAATGCGGTGATGGAATTATTGAACGGTGCTATGGATGGTATTTCAGGTGGTATTGCTAAGGTCAATCCTGAAGGCATGAAAATTGTGACACGTTCTGGTACAATTGGTATCCGAGGGACAAAGTTTTTTGTGGGTGAATTAGACGGAACGCTAAACGTGGCTCATTGGTCAGGTGGTGGCTTATTAGTTAAAAACCAAGCTGGTGAAGTCTTCTTGAAAGATAATAATGTCGGCACCATGCTTTTGAATGAAGGAAAAGCCCCAAGCCCCGTTAAACCATGGGATGGTGAAAAGAAAAAACGTGCCTTGGCTTTGATTTCCATAAATTAAGCATAAAAAAACCCTTACCAAAAAATGGAAAGGGTTTTTTCGAAATTCAAAAAAGAACTTAGTTCTTTGTTTCGCTTTCAGCTTCTTTTGCTGCAAGTGCTTCAAGACGTGCGCGATACATACCTGCGAAATCGACAGGATTCAACATCATTGGAGGGAACGATCCATCACGTGTTGTATTTGCAATGATGTGACGTGCAAAAGGGAATAACATGCGAGGGCATTCGATCAACAACATTGGTTCAAGATGTTCTTGTGGTACGTTGATTTCAAAAATGCCGCCATAGGCTAATTCAGCGATAAAAGCGACTTCATCTTTAATTTTACAATCAGCGCGTATTTTGACGATGACTTCAAATTGTGTGTCAGTCATTTTTTGTGCATCAACATCAACGTTTACAGAAACGTCGGGTTGTTGTTGCATCATTTTACCGTAAATGCCTGGAGAATTTGGCACTTCAAAAGACAGATCTTTAATGTATTGTCCGTGGATTACCAATGGTGGCTGTTCTTCAGCATCACCCGCACCCAATGTTTCTTCAGCTTGATCCGTCATTTTTGTAAACTCCTAACATGCGCTTTAAAATAAATATCTACGTAGGGCCTAGCATAAAACCTTACGCAAGCTCAACTTAATCCTTATGAGAAGTGTCATTCTCTATCCAAGGACTGTCTGGATTAGAGGTAACATCTTCAAAATCGGCATCAATTATGGTTGAATTGTTGTTTTTAGACTGAGGCTGGTTTGGTCCCTGATGTGGGTGTTGTGCCCCCATCCCTGCAACATGAATCGAGCCATTTTTTTTCAAGAAATCTGTGGCTTTAAATCGGATTAAGCGGCGAAAAGGGGGAAAGAAAAGTAAGAATCCAATACTATCTGTGACAAAGCCTGGGGTTAATAAGAAGGCTCCAGCGAGTAAAAGACAGACCCCATCAAATAATTCTTCAGCAGGCATGCGGCCTTCATTCATTGCTGTTTGTGCACGCATTAAGGTGCTGATACCTTGCTGGCGAAGCAGGGCTGTGCCTATGAAAGCAGTCAATATAACAATGGCAATGGTAGGCCATAAGCCAATCATGTCGCCAACTTGAATGAATGTAGCGATTTCGATGACGGGAACGCCAATAAAGAGAAGAAGTACGAAAAAACCCATTTAAAATATCAATCCTTTATGCTGGCAGACCTTGCCCTTTGTACTATTTACTATTATCTAGTTTTACAAGCGTTTACGCGCAAGCTACACTATGACCAGAAAACGTAAAAAATAACAGGTTTAGAAAATTTATTATGGCCAATTTTGATTTAATTTTGCTGGCATTAATTGCCGTATTCATATTTTTGCGTTTAAAAAACGTTTTAGGCAGTCGAGACGGTAACGAAGATAACCGTCATCATAACGACCCGTTCACGCAAAACCCTGCGGATGAACAAAACCCTGAAGCAAATGATAACGTTATCCATTTACCAGGCGCACAGTCTGAAGGTGCTGATGGTGAGGCAGCATTCTCTCGAGCTGAAAATGTGAAAGTAACACAGCCGACAGGTCCAGCAGCACGTGGTTTAGCTGAAATTATTGGGCAAGATCCAAATTTCACGGAAGATGGATTCTATGAAGGTGCGCGCTGGGCATTCGAAATGACCATCACCGCCTTTGCACAAGATGATCGTGAAACATTGAAAAATCTTTTGAATGCAGAAGTGAATGACAATTTTGTTTCAGCGATTGAGGCGCGCCTTGCAGCGGGTGAGACCTTAGAAAATACATTGATTGGTGTAAATTCGATGGAAATCATTGAAGCCAGTCTTGAAGGTAAAATGGCGAATGTCACAGTGAAGATTGTTAGTGAACAAGTCAATGTTACGACTGATAGCGAAGGCAGTGTTGTAGATGGTGATGGAAATTATATAGATACCATTACAGACATTTGGACTTTCGAGCGCGATGTGACATCAAAAGCACCAAACTGGTTCTTAATGGCTACTGAAGTTGCACATTAATATTGGTATTTAGGGGATAATGCTGTGCTTAAAGGCAGAGGGATTGTAAAGCGTGTGGGCGTATTGGCTTTGATGGCCTTGCTGGGTGCTTGTGCGCAAACGACTACACCTTCTGTCGATATCATTGCTCCAGAATCACAGGCTCAAGGAACCGAATTAAAACTATATCCGGTTTCTTTTGCGAGTCTTCCTGGTTGGGAAGAAGACGATGTTGCCCAAAGCATACAAGCGTTGCGCCGCTCATGTGAAAAATTTGGCCGTATGAAAGATACCAAGCTTATTGGGCCTAAAGGTGTTGGCGGGCAAGCTGGTGACTGGAAACCCGTTTGTGCGGAAGCTTTTTCATTACCTGATGGGGATTTGCATAAAGCACGTGCTTTTTACGAATCATTTTTTCAACCTTATTTGGTTTCAGATCTTAAAAAAACAAAATCTGCGCAGGGTTTGTTTACAGGATATTATGAAGCAGGCTTGCGTGGTGCGAAATCAAAAGGCGGGGCTTATCAAACGCCGCTTTATAAACGCCCAACAGATTTGGTTCTGGTTGGTTTAGGCGAATTTAAAAACGATTGGCGCGGTAAACGACTGGCTGGAAAGTTAAAAGATGGACGTATCGTTCCTTATGCCACGCGCGCAGAGATCGAAGCGGGTAAACTGCGCGGTAAAAACCTTGAACTGGTATGGGTTGATGATCCTGTTGATGCATTCTTTTTGCATATTCAAGGATCAGGGCGTGTTTTGTTCAATGATGGTCGCACCATGCGGGTTGGATATGATGGTCATAATGGTCATGATTATACCTCAATTGGGCGCATTTTAATCGAACGTGGGGAAGTCAGCAAAGAAGATATGTCCATGCAAGCCATTCGTAAATGGTTGGCTGCAAACCCCAGTAAAGGACAAGATTTGATGCGTGAAAATGGGTCGTTTATTTTCTTTCGTGAATTGAAAGATGATGGTCCCATTGGTGCGCAAGGTGTGGTCTTAACGCCGGGTCGGTCCTTGGCCATAGATAAACGCTTTATGCCTTTAGGTATTCCCGTTTGGCTACATACGTTTACGGATCCTGTGAATGTGGGCTCCCCCATATCACGCCTTCTTGTAACCCAAGATACGGGCGGAGCGATTAAAGGTGTTGTGCGCGGTGACATTTTTTGGGGTTTTGGTGAAAAAGCGGCAGAGCGTGCAGGTAAAATGAAAGAACGCGGTAGTGTTTTTGTTTTTTTGCCGAGTAATTCATTAAGCCGTTGTACGGTTTGTGAAGCAGCTGAAGACAGCCCTAGTTAAATTTAAATCATTTGATATGCGTAAAGGTGGTTTAGGTGCCCCAAAGATTTAAAACAGATTTTAGATTGCTAGAAAATATCAATGAAGGCGTTCTGGCAACAGATGATACGGGTGTTATTTTAGCAACCAATCCTTCGTTAAATAGACTGTTTGGCTATGAAGCTGGCGACTTGATTGGGCAAAATGTCATGGCCTTGATGCCAGATCATGTTGCACGTGACCACCCTGGTTATGTCAGCCATTTCTTAGACACGGGCAAATCACAAATTGTGGGCCTTGGGCGTGATTTAAAAGGCCAAAAGAAAAACGGTGAACTGATTAGCCTTTATATCAGTGTCAGTGAAATACCAGCCGACGATGATGAGCGCCATTTCATTGCATTTATGTATGATAATACGAAGGAAAAAGGAGCGCAAAAAGAAATAGAAAACCAGCGCGGCTTTTTCAAAAGTATTTTAGATAGTAATCCCGATGCCATTGTTATTGCAGATACTGAGCGAAATATAATAACGCTTAATCCTGCATTTCATGAATTGTTTGGTTATGACTGTTCTGAAGTAATCGGGAGAAAAACCAGTATTTTATATGCTGAAGAAAAGGCTTATGTTGCTCAAGGTCACGCGGTTTTTAATAAAGAAAATCCAGGAATTAATCCTACAAAAGCTGTGGATTATAAAACAAAAGCAGGGAGTGTCTTTTCAGGAGAAACCGTCGGAGCAGCTATTAAAAACAGTGATGGTGAATTATTGGGCTTTATTGGCGTCATTCGCGATATTACAGATCGTTTAAAGTTTGAGAAGGCATTGACGAGACAAGAAACCGAGCTAAGAACAATTTTAGATACTTTGCCGGCTATGGTTTTCACCAAGAATGTTAATACTTTGGAGTTTGTAGAGTTTAATAAATTTGGCCAAGAAATTATGGGTAAAAGCCATGACGAATTGATCGGTAAAACCAATGAAGACCTTTTCCCCGTAGGTATGGCAAAATTTGTAACTTTAACGGATCGTGAAGTCATTGCATCAAAAAAAATCAGAGAATTCCCTGAGGTGTATATGCAGACATCAACAGGGGAAAAAGTTCTTCATACACGTAAAACAGTTATTAAAGATGAAAATGGCGATGCAAAATACTTATTAGGTATATCAGTAGATATCACAGAGGAAAAGCGTCTCGAAAGCGAGCTAAAGGCTTCTCATGTATATAATCGTACGTTAATTGACAATACGCCAGTTGGTTGTGCTTTGTGTGAAATGGATGGATCACATATAGAAATCAATCAAGCTTATGCTGATATTATTGGATATACAAAGGAAGAGGTTCTTAAACTTACTTATTGGGATGTCACGCCTACAGCATATGAAGAACAAGAAGCTGAACAACTTAAATCTTTGCAAAAAACAGGGCACTATGGCCCTTATGAAAAAGAATATATTCACAAAGATGGTCATTTAATCCCTGTACGATTGAACGGTTTGATCGTTCATTTGAATGACAGAGATTATATTTGGTCAACGATTGATGACATTACAAAATCTAAAAAAATTGAGTACGACCTTAATCTTGCAAAAGAAAGTGCTGAAAAAGCAAATCGAGCCAAATCAGAATTTTTATCTTCAATGAGTCATGAGCTGCGCACACCTTTGAATGCGATTTTAGGCTTTTCTCAATTAATGCTGATTGGTAAAGCGCATCCTTTAAGTGATAAGCAAACAAAACAAGTGTCACAGATCAGAAAAGCTGGACAACATTTGTTAGAACTTATCGATAAAGTGCTTGATTTGGCTAAAATCGAAGCTGGAAAAATATCATTGTCAATTGAAGCTATTAATTTTTATCAATTATTGGATGAATGCTGCCAGTTAACGCAAAGCCAAGCAGCGGATATGTCTGTCGAGATTTATAACCTTGTAGATGATCAAGACCTTTGGATTAAGGGTGATATTTTACGCTCCAAACAAGTCATGTTGAATTTGATGTCTAATGCAGTCAAATATAACAAAAAAAAGGGGGAAATTTGGTTAGAGACAGCAATTCGTAATGATGGTTTTGTTCGTTTTTCTGTACGTGATACAGGTGGGGGTATTGCTCCAGAGTTTCATGAAAATGTTTTTCAGCCCTTTAGCCGTTTAGATAAAGAAAATTCTGAGATTGAAGGTACGGGTATTGGGTTGGTTGTCACCAAAACCTTGATTGAAGAAATGGGCGGACGCATAGGCTTTGAAAGCCAAGTAGATGTTGGCACGGTATTTTGGCTAGATTTCCCAGTATATGTGCAGCATGAGAAACAAATAACCGGACCAAAAGAAGAAATTTACCAACAAGGCGAATCTATTGAATCTCAGGGGAAACGGGTACTTTATGTTGAGGATAACCCAGCAAACCTTAATTTGATGGAAGAATTTATTTATGAATATCCAAACATAGATTTATTTTCTTGTACGACGGCAGAAGAAGGTTTGATTTTAGCAGAACAACATTTGCCAGATGTCATTTTGATGGATATTAACTTACCGGGTATGGGTGGCGTTGAGGCTGTTCGTGAATTGAAGAAAAACCCTATAACGTCTGGTATTCCTATCTTGGCGGTCAGTGCAAATGCGATGCAAATTTCAATTGATGAAGCTAAAGCGGCAGGGGTTGTTGATTATATAACTAAGCCTTTGCACTTTGGAAAATTAATGGCAGCTTTAAGTTCTGCACTTAATGTGAGACTTTAATTTTTGATGATTTAATATGAAAAGTCGTTTTGACAGAGAACGAAGTAATAAACCAAATGTTTCAATTATCAAAATAGGTGATAGTCTGTCTTTCTATACAACTTAGCAATAATCTATATCGGGATATTCTTCATGCGTCTTTTATTGGTAGAAAATTCAAAAACCGTGACTTCGTTGATTTTAAACGAACTTGCAAAATTCATTGATATTGAAGCTGATTGGGCTGACAGCAAGGAAAAAGCCCTAGCCTTAATTGAAAAGAATGGATTAGAAAATTATAGCTTGGCTATTTCATGCTTGAATTTATCTGATGCGCCGGATGGTGAAGTGATTGCCGCCATCACAGAGTATCAAATTCCAATTATTATTTTTACGGCAAAATTTGAAGATGCAACCCGTGATGAGCTTATTAAAATGCCAGGTGTGGTTGATTATGTGGTGAAAGAAAGCCAAGCGGCTTTGCGTTACTTATGCAGTATGGTGCATCGTTTGATTGCCAATCGTAAAATTAAAGCACTTGTGGTGGACGATTCACGTGCGATCCGAATGCATGTCTGTGGATTATTACGTCAATATCAGTTCCAAGTTTTAGAAGCAGAAGACGGTCAAGAAGCTTTAAAAGTGTTAGAAAATAATCGGGATGTGAAACTGGTTGTTACCGATTATAACATGCCGAATATGGATGGGTTTGAACTAACAAAAGCCATTCGAGAAACTTATGAGAAAGAAGAATTGGCAATTATTGGCTTATCTGGTGTGGATGTTGGTTCACTTTCAGCGCGCTTTATTAAAGTTGGGGCGAATGATTTTATTACAAAACCTTTTTTACCCGAAGAATTTTTCTGTCGTGTGACGCAGAATATGGATCTTATTGAAAAAACGCAGGCACTTGTGGATGCGGCGACCAAAGACTTTTTAACTGGGCTTTATAACCGTCGATTCTTCTTTGAAAAAGGTGAAGGCAAGTTAAACCGGGCCCGTCATGAGAAAAAACCTTGTGCATTGGCCATGTTAGACATTGATCATTTTAAAAGTGTAAATGATACATTTGGTCATGATGTAGGTGATGAAGTCTTGATCGTTATTTCCAACTTATTGGTGGAATATGCGCGTCCTGATGATTTAGTTGCTCGTTTAGGCGGCGAAGAATTCTGTATTCTTTTAAGTGATATTACTCGCCCAGAACTTGAAGTTTTATTTGAGCGTATGCGTGAAGCTATAGAAGATCGTCATTTTGATAGTTTGCAAGATCGAAAATTCGTAACCTCTAGTTTCGGTGTTGTAATTGCAGGTAATGAAGACTTGGATACCTTGATTAAAGCATCTGATGAATTGCTTTATGAAGCCAAGCAATCTGGTCGCAATAAGGTCTCCTTTAAAGATTAAAGCCTTGCTCTTCGCTAAACTTCTTGGGATATTAGGATCTTAAGAAGTAGATATGCGGAAAATTTAATAAATGAGACATGGTCTTTTCGGGGCACAACGATGTGTTGTTGCCGTTCTGTTTGTATTGGCTGTTTTTTCAGCATTGCCAGCACTCGCCCAAAGTTCAGCGGTGGTGGTGATGTATCATCGTTTTGGTGAAAGTGAATACCCTGCGACCAATATTAATCTTGAACAATTCGATGCGCATTTGGCTGAGATTAAGTCCGGTGGTTATAATGTTCTTCCTTTAGGCACATTGGTCGATAAATTAAAAGCAGGCGAAAATATACCGGATAAGACGCTGGCCATTACAATTGATGATGGCTATGCCAGTATTTATCATTACGCATATCTAAAATTTAAAAAAGCTGGCATCCCTTTTACAGTTTTCTTATCGACAGACCCCATTGATCGCGCTTACGCAGGTTATATGAACTGGAAACAGTTGAAAGAAATGACAGCAGACCCCTTGGTCACCATTGGTGCTCATACGGCTAGTCATATTCATATGGCTGCAGCTAGCCCTGCACGTCTGGGTGATCAGATGTCTCGTTCGATTGAGCGTATTGAAAAAGAACTGGGTCAACGCCCGGATCTTTTTGCTTTTCCATATGGTGAAGCCAGTTTGAAAGCAATTTCCGTGGTGCGGGGCTTCGGTATGAAAGCAGCCTTCGGTCAGCATTCTGGCGCTATTGGTTCTAAGGACAATCCATATTATTTAGCGCGTTTTGCTTTGAATGAGAAATATGGCGATCTCAAACGCTTTCAAATGATAAGCCAAACAAAATCTTTGTTTGTTAGCGATTTAGGACCAAAAGATATGATGGTTGGAAAGAAAAACCCGCCATATATCGGTTTTACGGTTGATGATGTTGTGGGCAACCTTGACCCACTTGCTTGTTTTTCGTCCCATGAAGGAAAAGTTCGAGTCGAACGTTTGTGGGACCGACGTCTTGAAGTCCGTATGGAAAAAGCATTACCAGTTGGACGCACCAGATTAAACTGCACGATGCCAGCCGGAAATGGGCGCTGGCGTTGGTTTGGTCGCCAATTTTATGTGGCACCTTGAATATTTTTTCAAATAATATCCAGTTCCTTTGGATGAATAAAGAAACCGAGACTGATGGCCACTATTATAAAGCAACGAGACATTATCGATCGCAAAGCCCTCTGGACAGAATTGGATGATATGGCGAGCTGGTCTGGCTATTCTACCAAGATGCAGAAAGATGTGCTCAGGTTATTTAAAGATGCTTTGCATAATGGACGCACAGAAATTCAATCTCGTTTTGAAAGTAAAAAAGCCAGTGGTATTGCCACAGTCCATAATTATGCTTTCTTGATCGATCAGATCATTCGCACGCTTTATGATTTTACCACTAAATATGTATATGCCATTCACAATCCGACCAAGAGTGAACAATTTTGTGTTGCGGCAGTCGGGGGTTATGGGCGTGCAGAAATGGCACCTCAATCTGATATCGATCTGTTGTTTCTATTACCTTATAAGCAGACGCCAAAGGTCGAACAAGCTGTTGAATATATGCTCTATCTATTGTGGGACCTGGGTTTAAAGGTGGGGCACTCTACACGCAGTATTGATGATTGTATTAAGCTGGCAAAAGAAGATTTGACCATTCAAACAGCCCTTTTAGATACCCGTTATTTATGGGGTAATAAGGATTTATTTGATGCTTTTGTAGAACGTTTTAAAAGTAAAGTGGTTTCAAATTCGGGCCGCGAATTTGTGGATGCAAAATTGGCAGAACGTGACGAACGCCATAAACGTATGGGCGATACACGTTATGTGGTGGAACCGAATTTAAAAGAAGGAAAAGGGGGTTTGCGTGATTTGCAGACTCTGTATTGGATTGGCAAATATATATATGATGTGGAACGTTGGCGTGATTTGGTGCCCCATGGCATCATCGATGCTGAAGATGCAAGAACCTTTAAAAAGGCTGTGAATTTTCTTTTTACTGTGCGATGTGCTTTGCATTACATGACGAGCAGACCTCAAGAAAGTTTGACTTTTGATGTTCAAGGGCAATTGGCAGAACAATTGGGTTATAAGGACCGTGAAGGCAGTCGTGGTGTTGAACGGTTTATGAAGCACTATTACTTGGTTGCTAAAAATGCGGGGGATTTAACGCGTAATTTATGCGCGGTTTTGGATGAACAGCAAAAGAAACAGCAATTACGTTTCTCAATGCTAACCAATTTTTTTTCCAGAAATGTTGATGGGTTTGGAGTTGATTCTGGACGTTTGACGCTTGAAAGTGATGATGCTTTTGAGAAAAATCCTCTTTTAATGTTTAAGCTGTTTCAAGTGGCCCAAGACAATGATTTGGATATACATCCTTTTGCATTGAAACAGTTACGCCAAAAATTAAAACTGGTGAATGGGAAACTGCGTAAAAACCCAAAAGCTAACCAAATTTTCATGGATATGTTAACCTCTACGAAGAAACCGCAACGTGTTTTACGCATGATGGGTGAAGTTGGGTTGCTTGGAAAATTCATTCCTGATTTTGCCCGTGTTACGGCGCAAATGCAGTATGATATGTATCATACCTATACGGTGGACGAACATACGATTAAGGCGATTGGTGAACTTAACCGTATTGAATTGGGTGAGACCAAAGAAGAGCTTCCGGTCAGTTCTAGCGCTATTTCAGAGATTGTTTCGCGTCGAGCCTTATATGTGGCGATCATGTTGCATGATATAGCCAAAGGGCGCGGTGGGGATCATTCGGTTTTAGGGGCAGAAGTTGCAACAGAGCTGTGTCCCCGCCTTGGATTGAACGTGGAAGAAACGGAAACTGTGGCTTGGTTGGTCAAAAGCCATTTAAGCATGAGCCATGTTGCCTTTAAACGTGATTTAGAAGATCCAAGTCTTATTAAAAAATTCTGTGAACTCGTTCAATCACCTGAACGTTTGCGGCTTTTATTGATATTAACTGTTTGTGATATCCGTGCTGTGGGGCCTGATGTTTGGAATGGTTGGAAAGGGAACTTATTACGTGTCCTTTATGCCCGTGCCATGGAAGTTTTAACAGGCGGAGAAAGAGCAGCAGGCAGTGTGCAAGCGCGCGTTGAATACAAACAAGATGCGCTGCGAGATGCCCTTAAAGAATGGCCCAGTGATGAAGTGGAAAAATTCATTTCAATGGGGAATGCGGCTTATTGGCTGAGTTTCGAAACCGATGTTCAAATACGTCATGCAGAACTTGTAAAAGAATCCAATAATGAAGAAGGTCCCGTTCATATTCATGTGGAACATGATACGTTTAATAATGTCAGTGAAATCACGATCTATGCAGCGGATCACCCCGGATTATTTTCTATCATTGCAGGTGCTAT
>Ga0209345_10002601_pt1 | contig 19678 bp, 18 predicted proteins | sample Cruoilmetagenom7_FD_187294 | JGI IMG/M metagenome (GOLD analysis project Ga0209345, IMG submission 187294) | Oil polluted marine microbial communities from Coal Oil Point, Santa Barbara, California, USA - Sample 7 (SPAdes) (version 2) | ecosystem: Environmental > Aquatic > Marine > Oil seeps ... | reverse complement strand
TAGACTTAGCAGATTCGGGATATAAAGTTTATTTGATTGAATCTACGACGAGCATTGGTGGCGTAATGGCACAGCTGGATAAAACATTTCCTACGAACGATTGTGCGATGTGTATTGTAAGTCCTAAATTAGTTGAAACTGGGCGACACCAAAACATAGATTTGAGTATTAATTGTGAAATTCAAGATGTTATAGGAGAAGCTGGAAATTTTACAATAAAAGTACTAAAAAAATCGTTATATATAAACCCTGAAAAATGCACTGGCTGTGGAGTATGCGGTCGCGAGTGTCCTGTTGAAGCGATAGATGTCTTTAACGAAGGATTAGCGAATTACGCTGCAACATCAGTTAAATATCCTCAAGCAGTACCCCTCGTATTTGCTATTGATAAAAATTATTGTATAGGTTGTGGAATATGTCAAGGAGTCTGCAAAGCGAAAGCCATAGAATACGATAGAAAAGACGAGGAAGTCGAAATTAATGTTGGTGCAATAATATTGGCTCCTGGGTTTGACGAATACGTTCCACCAGAAGGCAACCTTTATGGGTATGGAAAGTATAAGAATGTAGTAACGAGCATAGAGTTTGAAAGAATTTTAAGTGCTAGTGGTCCTTACGCGGGGAGAGTGTTACGACCCTCGGACGGAGATGTCCCAGAAAAAGTTGCATTCCTCCAATGTATAGGCTCACGTGATTATACAGGTAAAGGAAAGCCCTATTGTTCATCAGTATGTTGTATGTATACTGCGAAGGAAGCCGTAATTGCCCATGAACACATGCATCAAATACAACCAACGATTTTTAGCATGGATGTAAGGGCATATGGTAAAGATTTTGATAAATACATTATTCGAGCACAAGAAGAATATAGCGTTCGCTATATTAGAAGCCGTGTATCTTCAATAACCGAAGTACCAGAAACGAAAGACCTAAGAATTAAATATGAAACGGAAGATGGTACAGTGGTAGAAGAAGATTATCACATGGTAGTCCTTGCTGTTGGTTTAAATCCTCCTAACGACGCTAAATTTCTTGCAGAGAAGTTCGGCATAGAATTAAATGAATATGATTTTGCTATGACAGATGTTTTTAACCCCGTACAAACTTCAAAACCTGGAATATTTGCTTGTGGCGCTTTTTCTTCTCCTAAAGACATTCCAGATACAGTTACGCAAGCTAGTGCTGCTGCTGGTTGCGTTAATCAACTTCTATACGAAAAGAAAGGTACATTAATAACAGAAAAATCGCTTCCTCCTGAGATATTTGTAAGAGGTCAACCTCCTAGAATTGGTGTGTTTATCTGTTACTGTGGGATCAACATAGGGGGCTTTTTAGATGTACCAGAAGTTACTAAATATGCAAGTAATCTTCCAAATGTAGTTTTAGCTGATAATAATTTATATACATGTTCCGCAGATACTCAAACATTAATAAAAGATACAATAAAGGAATATCACCTTAACCGCGTTGTTGTTGCTTCTTGTACGCCAAGAACTCACGAACCATTGTTTCAAGAAACAATTAGAGAAGCTGGTTTAAATAGATATCTATTTCAAATGGCAAATATCAGAGATCAATGTTCTTGGGTCCACATGAACGAGTGGGACAAAGCAACCGAAAAAGCGAAGGACCTCGTGAGGATGGCTGTAAATAAAGCAAGAAATATTGAGTCTATCGAAAGGATAAAATTACCAGTAACGCAAAAAACATTAATTGTAGGCGGGGGAATTAGTGGAATGGTTGCTGCACTTAATTTTGCATCGCAAGGATATGAGACGTTTTTGGTTGAAAAACAAAAAGAATTAGGGGGATTTGCTCGACATATATATAACACGCTTGAAGGTGGAAATGTTCAAGAATTTGTATCAGATTTAATTGAAAAAATCAATTCAAACAAACTAATCCGTGTTTTTACTCAAGCAGAAATCGAAATTATTGATGGTTATATTGGAAATTTTAAAACTACAGTTATCCACGGCCCAAAGAAAGAGAAAACAGAGTTTGAACACGGAGTGGTGATTGTAGCCACGGGAGCCAAAGAATATCAACCTATAGAATATTTATACGGTCAGAATAACAAAGTAATTCTACAATCAGAATTTGAAAAATCATTAAACACCTCTAATGATATTAACGATAAAAAATCAGTAGTTATGATCCAGTGTGTTGGTTCTAGAAATGAAGAGCATCCCTATTGCAGTAAAATGTGTTGTGCTGAAGCGGTAAAAAACGCTCTTTTGGCAAAACAGAAAAATCCAAACGTTGAAGTTGTAGTTTTATTTAGGGATATAAGAACATATGGGTTTAAAGAAAAGTATTATCGTGAGGCGCGAGAAAAAGGAGTAATATTCATTAGATACGAAGAAAATGATCCTCCAGAAATAATTTCAGAAGGCTCAGTGTTAAAAGTTAAATTAAAGACTGCGAAGATGGGAGAAATTACAATTGAATCCGATCTTTTAGTTTTAAGTGTTGGTATTATAGCAGAACGCGAGGATAACGAGGAGTTAGCAATGATGCTAAAAGTTCCTTTAAACGACGATAATTTCTTTTTAGAAGCCCATGTTAAATTACGTCCAGTAGATTTCGCTACGGAAGGAGTGTTCGTGGCAGGATTAGCACATTGTCCAAAAACAATTGAGGATTCTATTGCTCAAGCTAACGCAGCTGTTGCAAGGGCCTGTACAATTCTCTCTAAAGATGAGATCGAGGTCGAAGGTAAAATTGGAGAGGTTGACATGGCTCGTTGCACTGGATGTGGGATGTGTATTGATAATTGCGCCTATAATGCTATTGAATTAATTGATGATAGGCGATTCGGTAGAGTTGCATATATAAATTCAGCGCTCTGTAAAGGATGTGGAGCTTGTGCAGGTAACTGCAGGTGTGCTGCCATTGACATTCGCGGCTTTACAGGTGAACAAATATTTGCAATGATAACTGGGAGGAATTAATAAAATGAACGAAAATACGAGTGAAACAGAACAATTGAAAAATAACGATGACGAATGGGAACCTAAGATATTGGCATTTTTATGCAATTGGTGTTCCTATGCTGGAGCAGATCTAGCAGGAGTGAGTAGAATTCAATACCCTCCAAATATTAGAGTAGTTAGAGTTCCATGTTCAGGTAGAATAAATCCTTATTTTATAGTAAAGGCATTAATAGATGGATGGGATGGAGTTCTGGTTTCTGGATGTCATCCTGGAGATTGCCATTATTTAACAGGAAATTTAGTAGCTAGAAGAAGGTTTGGAATTTTAAAGGATCTATTAGAATTCTTTGGAATTGAACCAGATAGAGTTAATTTTATGTGGGCTTCTGCTGCTGAAGGCGAAAGATTTGCTGTTTTGGTAAGAAAAACCACCAAGTTGGTTAGAAAATTGGGACCGAATAAAAAATTTGAAAAAAAATGGTGATAAAAAGTGGGAGATATTGAATCAGAAAACCAAGACATCGGAAATAAGATTAAAGGATTAGCCAAGAATTTACTTAAAGAAAAGGAAGTTGATGTCATTATAGGTTATACAAAGGGAACGGTGCCCTTAAGCGCCTCTCCAGTTTTCATTACGAGAGAAGAAGATGTGGATAAGTTATTGTGGAATAATTTATGTTACATAAATTTGGCTAATTATTTAGCACCTAGAATTCCTACGCTATACGACGATGAGGGTCAAAAACTGAAAGTTGGTATTGTCGCAAAAGGTTGCGTTGGAAGAGCATTAATTCACTTAGCCGTCGAGAAACAAATTGAAATTGAAAATATTAAAATGATAGGAATTTCCTGTAATGGAATAATAAATAGAAAAAGAATTGAGAAGGAAATTGGAGAAAGAGAAATTTTAGAAATGTCTATTTTGGGTAATAATATTATCGTGAAGGGAAGAGATTTTGAAGAAACATTTCCTTTCGACGAATATATGAATGAATTATGTAAAGTTTGTAAAGTCAAATCCCCTCCTAATGTGGATGGTTCATGCGTAGGAGAATGCTTAGAAAATCCCGTTATTGAAAATGATTTTAACGATATTTCTGATTTTGAATCCAAAACTTCTGAAGAAAAATGGGCGTATATTAAAGATACTTTAAGCTCATGTACTAGATGTTACGCGTGTAGAGAAGTGTGTCCTATGTGTTATTGCAATCTGTGTTTCGTGGACCAAAATAAACCCATTTGGTTTGGAAAAACAACTGATTTTACAGATATTTTTGCTTTTCATTTTAATCGATCTATGCACTTAGCGGGTAGATGTGTTTCTTGTGGCGCTTGTAGTAGCGTTTGCCCCATGGGTATAGATTTGAATTTAATAACAAGAAAATTAGAGAAAATTGTTAAAGTAAGATATAACTTTACTTCAGGTTTGGATAAAGAAACGGTACCTCCAATGATGTCTTTTAGTTTGGATGATAATCAAGAATTTATGTTAGAAGAGGATTAATATGAGTGGTGAGAAAATGGAAATAATGATTTTAATGAAAGATCAAATCCCAAAGTTATATAATGAGTTATCAGGAGAGTATAATTTCTTTGCTCCCGTCAAAGAAAAGGGTTATATTGCTTATAGAAAAATTTCAAACCCGGAAGAAATTGAATTAAATTATTTCAATTCTAAAATTCCGCCAAAAGAAATTTTGTTTCCACAGATGGAAGTTCTTTTTGAATTTGAAACAGATGGTAAAAATGTTACGGAGATTAAAGATAGAAAAGATTTAGATGAAAAAAATATTCTTTTTGGCATAAGACCGTGCGACGCTCATAGTTTTGATTTGTTAGAAAAATTCTTTGTTTTTGGAGATTTCCAAGACGAGATATTTTTAAAAAAAAGAAAAAATAGCTTAATAATAGGAATTGGTTGTAATTCTCCAAAAAGCACGTGTTTTTGTACGTCGCTTGAAGGACATCCCTTCCAAAAAGATGATACGGATGTCTTTTTAGTAGATTTAGGCGAAAAATATTTAGTAGAAGGTGTAAGTGATAAAGGAAATAACTTACTTCAACAATTGTCATGGCTTTCAAAAGCTTCTAAAGCAGACATAAAAAAAGCACAAGAATTAGCAAAGAAGGCAGAAGATTTAATAACCACAAAATTAGATCTAACTAACACGAGTGAGATTTTAGATAGTAATTTTGCCAATGAAATTTGGAAAGAGGTTAGCGAAAATTGTTTAGGGTGTGGATCGTGTACGTTTTTATGCCCTACATGCACTTGTTTTGATGTTCTCGATGAGAATGCTCAATACGAGAATCGTGGCAGACGAATAAGGATCTGGGACACTTGCCAATTCTGTCTTTATACCCTTCATACGAGCGGTCACAATCCACGTGATAGTAATATTGAGCGATGCCGAAATCGCATATTACACAAATTTAGTTATTACCCTTTGAATTACGATCTAATTGGATGTGTAGGGTGTGGACGATGTATCCAAGTATGCCCAGTTAATAACGATCTCAGAACAATAATTAATAAAATAAATAGTATAAAAATAAATGAGGAGGAGAATGTGAGTGCCTAATCTTTATATCCCAATGCTTACCACTGTAAAAAATGTTGTTTCTGAAAACAAAGTTAATGACATTAAAACTCTTGAATTAGAATTTAAGAAAGAAGATGATTATAATAAATTCAATTATATTCCTGGACAATTTGCTGAAATAAGTTTGATAGGAAAGGGAGAATGTCCTATAGGAATTGCTTCATCCCCTACTGAAGAAGGTTCTATCCAATTTACGATAAAAAAAATGGGAACCGTAACATCTGAATTTCACAACTGCAATATTGGAGATGTTGTAGGTGTTAGAGGTCCTTTTGGAAACGGATGGCCTATTGAAGAAATGAAGGGTAAGGATATTGTGGTTATTGGTGGGGGATTCGCGTTTTCAACTTTGAGATCTCTCGTTATTTACTTGTTAAACGAGAAACACAGAAAGGATTATAAAAAGATTACAGTAATTTATGGGAATCGCGACCCCGGTGAAGTTTTATACCGCAATGTTTTAGAAGAATGGAAAAAACACGACGATATCGATGTGGTTTTAACTATTGATCGCGAAGAGGAAGGGTGGAAAGAAAAAGTAGGTTTCGTAGCCCCTATTGTCAAAGAAGTTGGACCCTCTTCTAATAACGCTGTAGCTGTAGTGTGTGGTCCTCCAATCATGATTAAAACGACAATAACCGTTCTAGAAGAATTAAACTTCAATGACGAACAGATATTAAATTCGTTAGAAATGCGAATGAAGTGCGGGATTGGAAAATGCGGGAGGTGCAATATTGGTAATAAATTTGTTTGCATCGATGGTCCCGTTTTTTCTTTGGCAGAGCTTAAAAAATTGCCAACCGAATATTAAAATATTAAATAAATTTCAAATAAAAAAAAAGGTAGGTTAAAAAATGGTTGACGAAGTTTTACCAAAATCTTTTGATGATTTAATAAAAGACGTTCATGAACTTGGAATCTGTGGAGAATGTGGTGGATGTGTAAGCTTCTGCTCAGCACACGAGCTAAAAGCAATTGAGATGTCTGAATCTGGCCCTCCAAGATATTATAATAAAGATAATTGTTTAAAATGTGGCATTTGTTATTTAATTTGCCCTCAAACTCATGTATTGGATAATGAGTTGAATGATAGATATAATTACAAAGTATCTATAGGTAATTGGTTGAAAATTACTTCAGGTCAAGCTAATTCAGAGGAAATTCTAAAGAATGCGACTGATGGAGGTATGGTCTCTGCCGTTCTTAGTTATCTATTAGATCATAATTTAATAGACGGGGCAATAGTTTCTAAAAAGGAAGGACCGTTTAACCGAGTACCCTTCTTTGCAACAACCAAAGAAGAATTAATTGAAGCCGCAGGATCTCATTTTGATTTATCTCAAGGCGTTGTTGGTTTAGAAAACTATAATACTTTCATTCCTACAATAACTAAATTGAAAAAAGTCGTTAGCGCGGATATGATGAACATTGCAGTCGTTGGTACCCCTTGCCAAATTATGTCTATTAGGAAAATGCAAGAATTGAGTATTTTACCAGCACACATAATAAAATATACTTTAGGGCTATTTTGCAATTTTAATTTTTCTTTCAGTATTGAAGGTCGAAAAGAATTGGAAGAAAAATTTAACTTCTCGTTTAAAGAAGTTGAAAAAATGAATATCAAAGAAGACTTAATATTAACGCTTCAAAATCAGAAATCTATCCACATCGGTTTTAATGAATTGGGAGGAATTACTAGAGCGGCTTGTTTGGCTTGCCGAGACTTTTCCAATGTTTATGCAGACATATCATTTGGGGGTTTAGGGTCACAAGATGGATTCACTACGACGGTGATAAGAACTAAAATTGGCAAAGAAATTTACAACAATGCTTTAAAAGAAGGATATATTAAAGAGCCAAATGAATTTAACACATCCGTCAAAAAGTCAGAGATGTTAGCTAAAGTAATAGGTTTTGGCAAAAGGAAATACGAGAGATATGCAAAGGCTTTAAAAGAGCGACAATAATTTACATAAATTAAGTTCAATTTTTTGCTTTTTATTTTCTTCTTTTATCGCATAAGGTTCAGAATATTACTTAAATATCGAAGATGTTTCCTGAATTGTACATTGTATCATCTAAACCGAGAATTATTTGGCCTCCTGAAGCAATTTCTATGGCATAATTAAGCCCTTCCAATACTCTCTTCATCATAAATTCATAAGCTTGAAATAAATCTCCAAGTTGAGCAAGATTATCCCCTAAATAACAATTTGAAATCGCAGGAATTAGTATGGGTATAAAATCTTGACTTAGCATAATTTCTTCAGCATCGATCATAGTCTCTTTACCAACGGTGAAAGGGTTAAGAACATCCATTTGTGCGAACATGACTTTACATACGAATAGTGAAGCCTTAATTTCTCTCATAATAAATTTAATTCGATTCTTGTCATCTAAAAACTTTTTAAAAGTTATCGCGTAAATAATATCCTCGTTAGTTACAATGTCCTTAAGATCTATTAATTTACTAACACTTTCTGAAACTCTTTTCGTTGAAAGCATTAATCTAAGATTCATTTTATTCTTGTGAGTATAGTCCTTATAGAAAGAAGCCATAAACGCGTGAGCTCCTAAACCCTCTTGTTCGTCAGGTAAATTTAATTTAAATTTATTTTCTTTAAATGACTTCATAAAATGATTAATGATCAAAAACTTTAACTTTAATCTATGCAACGCTAGATAGAGGCACACACGCGTTTGAGTGTAAGCCGCTACATTTCCCATTCTAAAGCGATCTTGATGGTCCCTTGCATACATCGCGATCGGTTTGAGTTTATGCACAACTACATCGATAAAATATTCAATAATCCTCTCAAGAGGTTTGCATTCTAAAATTTGAAAGATTTCTATAATTTTTTGGGTCGATGGTTGACTTTTAGGAACCTCTTTGATTAGATCGTAGTTATAATATTCTAAAAACAAAGATGTTAATGCTTCCATCTCTAAAACCGTTCGACAAGGTATAAAAACCTTGTTAAGATCGTTTAAAATAACACTACTTTCAGGCATATTACTTGGATTCCTATTTCTATAATTATTTCTGTTTTTACTTATATTATATTAATTGTTAAACAAATTATTTTAATTTTTTTTACATTATTGGAATTTTTTGAATATTTTCATTAAAGAATGTGGATATGTATGATCTTATATAATCCTTTTCAAATGCTTAATAATAAAGAAATTATTAGTATTTCTGGTAATGAAGATAGAATTATTTTAGAGAATCCAGATGATAATAAAGAAAAATTTATTTTTTAATTATTTCTTTTTCATAAAATAGAAATGATCGCAACAATCACAACCTTCCATTAAAGTTTTAGTTCTTCTAAATCCTATATTTGAATTGAATCCTTCAACTATACTATAATCGGATAAACAATAGAAATGATACCCCCAATCTGTCGCTTTCAATTCCTTTGCGGCATCTACTAAAGGACAGTATGATACTTTCATCTGGGTTCCTTTTTCTAACTTTTCAACGGTGAATTTAAAACCAGCAGATTTGCACATTTGTTCCCAAAGGATATCAACTAATTTATTAATGTTATTATCCCCTTCTGAATTTGCAATGTCTTGCCATTGCGCTATTGTGTCTTTTTTGACAAGAGAATCAACTTCGTCAACTACTCTTGAACCAAATTCTATTTTTAAATTATTCAAAAATTTTACTTTTTCTTTAAAATCACATTTTTTAATACTTTCTATTTTACTTTTTAACTCGTCATTATCTTCCATAAAATCACATATAGACAAAATTAAATAGTGTTGTAGATATTTTACTATTTTCAAAAATACTACTTCTATGTAAGTTATGTATTTTTAATAACTTTAGCAATCAAGATAATTAGTAAGATATTAAACTACTAAAAACGGTAAAAATTACAATTTCCTTCTTTTTTCATATTTAATTTAAGGAATTGAAAAGATAAAAAAGAAAAATAAAAAATTCAAAAATTAGGTATATGCCCGAAAGGGCTTAGAAGCAACGGTGAATTACCTGAGGGCCCATTTCTTTGTACTCCCGACGCGTAACCCACATTCTGTGGAATGTCTTCAAGGAGCTCAAGATTGAACCGCCAATCCATACGGAATACATACGTTCTGGAGGGGCAATGATTTTAACATCAACGGACTCTGGAATCTGTTCTTTAATTTCTTTGGTTAAACGTTCTTTAATTCCAGGGAACATTGTTGAGCCACCAGAAAGCACAATATTACCGTAAAGGTCTCTACGAAGGTCGACATCACATTCTGAAATAGCACCGACAATTACATCATCGAGAGGTTCTAATTCTTTCCCGATTACTGATGGATTGAAGAAGCATTCAGGTGCTAAAAATCTTTCTACACCTACATTAATTGTCTCTCCGTCGGGAAGCATGTAGCTTTTTTCCATCCCAGCAACTTTCTTAGAGAGCATCATTTCTTTCTCTGGGTCGATTGCTACATAGCAGAGTTTTTCCTTGATATCTCTAACAATTTCTTTCTCTGCTGAAGTTGTAAAGGAATACCCTTTTTGGCGGAGTAATCTTTGTAGGTATGTTGTGATATCACGGCCAGCAAGATCGATTCTTTGGATAGCATGACTTAAAGCGAAACCTTCGAAGATAGGTACGACGTGAGAGACTCCATCTCCAATATCTATTACGCATCCCGTAGTACGACCAGAGGCGTAAAGAGATAGGACCGCTTGCATCGCAACGTAAAGGGCTGGAACGTTGAATGTTTCAAACATTATTTCAGCCATTTTTTCTCTGTTTGGTCTTGGGTTTAATGGAGCTTCAGTTAAAAGAACTGGATGTTCGCTAGGATCGATTCGTAAGTCGGTGTAGAACGTGTAATGCCAAATCTTTTCCATAGCAGTCCAATCTTCGATAATACCGTGTTCCACAGGAAACATCAACTTTAAAACACCTTTAAGTTGCATAGCTTCCTCACCAATGTAATATTCTCGAGTGTAATGTTCGACATCAGTCATTATCGATTCATACTTAGGATAGCCAATAAGAGTTGGAAATACAGAACGAGGTTGGTCTTCACCAGCGAAACCGTTTTTTGAAATCCCTGTACCGTTATCGACAACTAAGGCTTTCGCGTTTAAAAAACTTTCTTCTTCTGCCATAATATTCAGCTTTTTAATTTTTATTTACTTGTTAATTTTATTCAAAATTTTTTATTCATTTATCAATATTTTTTTTTAGCGTATAATAATATCGACAAATTATAACAAATTCAAATTATCATAATAATAAATTTGATATATATAAATTTTTTTTATTACAAAAAAATTAAGATACTTGGGGGGTATTTCTTCAAAAAAAATAAGTTCATACCTATTAATATAGAAAAATCACAAAATATTTTTTAATAAAAATTTTTCTTCTTTTATTTTGGTGTGACAAATCATAACTTTTGAAATCACAATAAAATCCGTTTTTGTATGCAAAAGAATTGAAGTAATTAAAAAAGAAAAATTTGTATATATTCGAAATTGAAGAATATATTTTAAATAAGCAGTACGATTCTTTAATAGAAGATTTCAAACAAATTTTTTAATTATTTAAAAATGGATTTAAATCCTGATTACATTAAAAAAAATTTGGAACAAATTGGTAAAAAAACAGCAAGAGACATATTAAAAGAGTGGATTGTAAATTCAGACAATATCAGTTTAAGGGAAACCGCGTTAGACCTCTATTCTTCTATGGATGAGGGAAAGGAGTTTAAATTTTTTGAACAATTATTTCTTTCAGATGAGGGTTTTGAAATCAGGGTTTTATCAGGGAACATCTTACGAGACTATTATTTTTACCATAAAAAGTTCGTATCTCTTCTAGAGTTTACGCTAAATGATGTAAATAATATGGATCAAAAATTCTTTGCTGTAGAAACATTAAACTTGATTGACACAAAAAAAGCTCGTAAAATCATTAAAGATTATTTGAAGAAAGCTATTAAATTAAGTTTTAAGAAAAAAATTTACGAGTTTCCCGGAGAAATATTTAATTCTAATTACGATACACCCATTCCGCGTTCAATCTTAGAAGTTTGCTTTAATTTAATTCTTTACGACTATTACGTAAATTCTTGTGGATATAACGTAACATTAAGGGAAGGATTAATAATCTTGTTAAATTGTGAGGGTGGTAAGTTGGATGATATTTCTGAAATTCCAGCTTTTATTAAGCTTGTTAAATTAGAGCATTTACAACTCCAAAGAAATAACATTCAAAATATTCGTGGTCTTAGCCATTTAACACAATTAAAAACTTTAAATTTATCGCAGAATCAAATTAAAAAGATTGAAAATTTAGACGACCTGAATAATCTCCAGGAAATCTCATTTTCTTCAAATAAAATAAGAAAGATTGAAAATCTGGATATAAGGAGTTTAAAAAAAGTATCGCTAGATCGGAACTTAATTACAGAAATAACAAACTTAGACAGTTTGAGTAATTTAGAACTATTGAATCTTAGTGATAACACTATTTCAAGACTAGAAAATCTAGAAAATCTATGCAAATTGAAAACGTTGAATTTATCTTTAAATCGTATTGAAAAAATCTCAGGGCTAGAAAACCTTGAGAACTTAATTAAGTTACATTTAAACGATAATCGAATATCTCAAATAAGTGGGTTAAAGAAGTTGGTAAGATTAAAAGTTTTAAGTTTATCCAACAATATTATCGAGAATATTGATAATTTAGATAATCTAACAGAATTGAATAAATTAGAGATTTCTAACAATAAAATTGAAACATTTGATGGATTGGAAAATCTTAAAAATCTTCAAGAGCTATTTATTGATAAAAATCATGTCAAACAGATGGAAGGAATAAATAATTTAGAGAGCTTAATAATTCTTTTTTTAGAAAATAACGATATTAAAGATTTTAAACTGAGTCATATTGATAATTTAAAAAATTTGAACTTTATTTTTTTAAACCAAAATCCATTAACTCCCGAAAGTTGGGAAGTTTATCAAAAGAGAACTCGATTTCCGTAAAGAAATCCCTTTTAAATTCGAAAAGATTTAAGGGTTATTGGCTAAATAATCATCTATCCACAAATCCAATAGAATCTCGTCGTAATACTTAGAATCCATATAAAATTGTTTCTTTCTTATACCTAATATTTGAAAACCCATTTTTTTATAAAGGTATAAAGCTCTTGTATTATCTGAAAATGTACTAAGAATAATTTTTTCTTTATTATTTAGCTTTTTAGATTCTCGAATCGCTTTATCAATTAAATTAAAACCAATGCCTAAATCTCTAAATTTTGTTCGTACAATTATACCCAATCTACCTACATGAGTGGCAGCATCCCATTCCAGATTAGAGATTTCACATTGACCAAGGATATTGTGTGGATTTTTTAATTTTGGGTGAATAGCTACAATACATATTTCTCTTTCTTTTTTAATATTTTTATACCACGATTGTTTTTCGAATTCAGATCTTACTGGGAATAAAACTGGAAGATAAGTCCCTTCATCAACAACTTCGTTGAAATTATTCCAAATTCCGTCAATATCTGATTCTTTAACGTGTCTAATGCTAATATTTTCTCCGGTTTTTAACTTTAAAACTTTTTTCATTAATTGAATATAAGTTTTTATAATTAAATTCCTTATCGTATTATTATGGAGAATAAAAACGAAGATAAGAATTCTAAAAGAGAAGTAGGGGATAAAGAAAAAATTCGTAATGCCTTTGAGCAAATGGTTCAAAATAAAAAATCACCAGTTGCAAAAGATTTGGTGCAATTAAAACATGTCGAAGTAAAGAAACAAGAACCAAGCCAAGAAACAATAAATCTTGCCAAAACTCTTAAAGCTCAAATTTTAGAACACGACCAATTTGAACGCCTTTCTAACGACGAACTTACAGTTCTTGAATCGTTTATGAGTAAGAGAATGTTTCTTACACGTATCGCGATTATTATTAATCAAAGTAGAATGTCGTTGGGTATTGAGCCATTAAAAAAAGCAGATTTAGAGAAAATTCTAGAAGTTTTAATTTCTAAGGGTTATTTAGAAACAGAGCAAATCGAAGGAAAGATAGTATATATTCTCACAGAAAGAGGAAAATATAGAATCCAATAAAATTGAAGGGCAATGGAGCGAATAAAACAATTTTTACAAGACGACGAATACATTTTATGGAAAAAATATCAAGTAAAAAACTATTTTTTAAAAGAATATCTAAAATGCACTAATCTTTTTTAAGAATCAATTTATTAATAGGAATATCTTGATATTCTCCTGAAGGGTACTCCCTTCGAATTGTTAAGGGTAAAATTTTAGATTTTAATTCAAGCAAGGCTATCTTAATTGGGTCTATTAAATTCTTAGGCTTCTCTACTAATATAGGGGCGCCGTAAGAAATTTGCAGCGCTCTTGCACCCGTGATGCGAGCTTTTTCGTATCTGGAGAGAAAAATAGAGCCAATCTTAATATCTTTTTGAACTTCTTTATACAACCTTCTCAATTCACGAGACTCTAAAAAAGAAGACATAACATAAACCAAAGAATTAGTAATTATTTTTTGAAATGTAATATAAAATAAAACTTTTTTGGATTTGATTAATAAACCTCAGTAAGAAACCTTGAATTTAGTGATAAAATATTTATAATTTAAGGAATTGAATTAAATATCAAGTGCAAGTGGTCTAGCTCGGTATGATGACACGCTCACACCGTGTAAATCTACATTAATTCTTTATGTAGATCACGTTGGTCGGGGGTTCGACTCCCTCCTTGCACACTAAATTTATCTTATTTTAAATATCGATTTAATATATATTAATACTCTATGAGATTAAATAGTAAATTATAATTCATTACATATGGATAAATCTGATGTAAAACAGAAGGATAAGGATCAAGAAAATGTTGAAGATATGTGTAATAATTTGATTGTCTTATAAACAAACATTATCCTTCTAACTTAAATCTGATTCCTTCCTTAGGCTCTTTAGCAAGAAAATATAATTTAAATAGAAATACAATAAGAAAGTATATTTTGATAAATTTAAAGAAAGAAATGAGTCATGAAAACGCTAATAAAATCTATTCAGATATTTGGAATAGAAATATAAAGAAAGTACAAGATAGATACTCAAAATTCTTAACCCTAATCGAAGATCAGTTTGAAAAAATTTATTATGGAAATCCAGAAAAAATTATAGGAATAAATTCGATTCAGAAGGAAATTGGTGCGTCAAAAATATCTATTAACTAATTATTAATATAATTTAAGAGATTCTATAGACTCTGTAACTTTAAAACATATACTAAAAACATAACTGTAAAAAGCCTTTTAGAACGATATTTTCTGGTGATCTCAATATCGAATAAAGAACAGTATATATCTCACCCATTAATTAAAGAAAATACAGTCTTAAGGCGAACTTATCAAGAAAGTATATTTATTAATTGCCTAAACACCAACTGTTTAGTGGTAATTCCTACGGGGCTAGGAAAAACGATTATAGGTTTAATGCTAGCGGTACAGAGATTAACAGAAAAGCCCGATTCAAAAGTAATATTTTTAGCTCCAACCAAACCATTAGTTAATCAGCATTATAAATCGTTCTTAGGATTAACTGTTATTCCTTCTCAAAGCTTGAAAGCAATTACAGGAACGACTTCACCAGAAAAGAGGAAAGAACTATGGGATGATTTAAAGGTCGCTTTTATGACGCCACAAGTGCTCCAGAATGATGTGATTTCAAATCTTTATTCAATAGATAGGGTTAGTTTAATTATTTTTGATGAATGCCATCGCGCTGTTGGGGATTACGCATATTGTTTTATTGCTAAAAAGTACATGGAATCCTCAAAAAATCCTCAAATATTAGGGCTTACGGCAAGTCCAGGATCAACAGAAGGGAAAATTAATGAAATAAAAAATAATTTATTTATCGATCACCTTGAAATTAGAACAGATCTTGATTCAGACGTTAAACCTTACATTTACAAAGTCGATAACGAGTGGATTAAGGTTAAGCTTCCAAGCGAGTTTTTAGAAATTAAAAAAGTTATTACAGAAAAATTAAGAACAATTTATAAATGGTTAAAGCAAAAGGAATTATTGAATACTTCAGATCTCTCTAAAGTTACAAGAAAAAGTTTATTAGCTTTAGATAAAGTAATCAATGAGAGGATTTCGACATCTAGAACTGATGATGAGAAGTTCCAATTATTTACGGCTAAAAAATATACCGCAAATGCCATAAGACTTTCTCATATGGACGAACTTATCGAAACCCAGGGATTGAGCGCTTTAGATGATTACATGAAAAAAAACATAGAAAAGATAAAACAAAACACAGCAAATAAATCGTTAAAAGAACTCCTAAGAGATTCTGACATTAAACGCGTTGTTGAATTAATTAAATCTAACAAAATAAAAGGAGTTGTGCATCCTAAACTAGAGAAATTAGCGGATATTCTACATAATCAGGTTATTGGAGATATTAATTCAAGGATTTTAGTATTTTGTCATTTTCGAGATTCTGTTAACAATATAGTTAAATTTCTTAAAAGAGACCCAAGTATAACGGCACATAAATTCGTTGGACAACAATCTAAAGCAGCTGATAAAGGTTTAACTCAAAAGGAACAAATCAGACTTCTTGACGAATTTAAAGAGGGGATCTACAATACTTTAATAGCTACTAGTGTTGGCGAAGAAGGATTAGATATTACAGAATGTGATTTAGTTATTTTTTATGATGTTGTTCCGAGCGCTATTCGTTCAATTCAACGTCGCGGGAGGACTGGTAGAAAAAAAGAAGGAAAAGTTATTATTTTAATGGCTGAGGGTACCCGTGATGAAGGGTACTATTGGGCAGAAAGAGCTAAGGAGCGTACTATGAAACAGAGTTTAAAAAAAATAAAAGAAACTGATTCCAACTCTAAAGTCGTTGGGCAATCAAGTCTCCTAAATTTCGTTAAAAAAGAAAAAGAAGGTAGAGATAATACTAATTTAAAAAAGCAAAATGAAATTCGGTTGATCCAAAAAATTGAAGGTGCTGAAAAATTTACAATTATTTGTGACAATAGAGAAACCGCCTCTGCGGTTGTTAGGACACTATCTTTAATGGGAGTTGATTTAAAATTAAAACAACTAGCTGTGGCGGATTACATAGTGTCGGAAAGAGTTGGGATTGAACGGAAATCTGCTCAAGATTTTAATGATTCTATTAAAGATGGAAGATTGTTTAACGAATTGAATGATTTAAAAAATAGCTTTATTAGACCCATTTTAATTTTAGAAGGAGACCCTTTTATAAATTCAAATATTAATCAAAACGCCCTCTACGGTGCAATAACTTCCATTATTTTAAATTTAGGGATTTCTATATACAAGACAAAAGATTCCACCGAAACTGCTACTTTCCTTTTTCAATTAGCGAAAAAAGAACAATCTAGTACTAAAGGTGAATTAAAACTAAGGTTTGAAAAGAAACCCATCGAAATTTCTCGTTTATTAGAATACATTGTTGCAGGCGTTCCTGGCGTAAATTCGCTAAGAGCAAGAAACCTTCTTCGAGAATTGAAATCCCTCCAAGAGATTTTCAACGCTGATATTGGTGATTTATTGAAAGTTGAGAATATAGGAAAGAAAATCGCTCAAGAAATCTATAAATTAAGTAGATTTAAATATCATAGTGACTCCTAAAGTGAAGAAAAATATTACTAACTTAATTTTTTAAGATTATGGACACCTTTACCTATTCTCTCTATAATCTCTTCAATTTCTTCTTCTTTCACGATTAATGGCGGCATTATAATAAGAGTATCTTTTCTATTACCACAGTAATTTTGTAAAACGCCTTCTTTTATTATGGAGAGCATAGCTAATTGCCCAAATGTTTCGCTATTAAACTCCATTCCCCATATAAGCCCTCTTCCCCTCACTTCTTTTATTAATTCAGAATTATCGTCCGCTATTTCTTCTAAACCTTTACCAAATAACTTACCCATATCTTTTACATTTTTTAAAAATTCGGGATCAGACTGAATGTCTAACATCTCGCACGCAATCGCACAACCTAAATCTGAACCACCAGTTGTAGAAATATGAATGAACGGATCGTCTTTAAAAACGGACTTCTCTATAAATGGTTTGTAACTACAAGTAGAGATTGGATATATCCCCGAGCTCATACCTTTCCCTAAAACCATAAAATCAGGAACTACTTTTTCGTTCTCATATAAACCACCATAAATCGCCCATAAATGACCTGTTCTCCCAAGTCCGGCTTGGACTTCGTCAATGATCATCATAACACCATGCTCGTCGCAGAGTTCCCGAACCTCTGAAAAGTAACCTTCTGGAGCGATTAATACTCCGGCTGTTGCTGGAATAGTTTCTAAAATGACACACGCATCATTATCCGAAATAGTTTTTTTCAAGGCGTCTCCATCGCCAAAAGGAACTTGCTTAAAACCAGGAAGATTCCATAGAAAATTTTCTTTAAAGCCAGGGTCTCCGGTTGCCAAAGCAAATCCGGTATGTCCGTGAAATCCTCCAGTCGCGGAGATACATCCTTTCCTTTTTGTATATGCCCTTGAAAACTTAATGGCAGTATCAACTGCTTCACCACCGCTAACTCCAAATGTGGTTTTTGTTATTCCTGGAGGCATTAATTCCGCTAATTTTTTCCCCAAAATAGCTCTCCATTCTGATAATAGCAGATGATCACCGATATCTAGCCCACCATCTAGAGCATCCTTAAGAACTTGAATAATTCTTGGATTTAGATGACCTAAATTATAAACACCTCCACATGTGTGGCAATTAAACAATTCCATTGGCGGATCAGAAGGTCTTGGTCCAGCAAGTGTCCTAAATTTGACTCCTTTCCTCTCTCCCGGTACGATTCCTAACCCAAATCCTTTAAAAGTGCGAACTTTTGGTGCGTTCACATGCTTTGCGTATAATTTTATTAACTCTTTCTGTGATAAAGTACCAATATATTTTTTATTTGAACGATTTTCCATGATTTGACAATATTTTTTTTTCTATTAAAATATTGCTTATAGTTTTTAATGTAAAAGCGAAAGAACACACACATGGAAGTAAATTTAGTATTATTTTATTCAAAATTGAATTCTAGAAATAAAAGGATACTTTTTATGGCAAATAATACTAAAAAGGTTGTAATAAAATTTCATATTTGCATGAGAAATTTTTTAAAAATTGAAAAAGCAAACAATTAAAATTAGTAATAAAATTTTATGATTAAAGATTAATACTTTTATTTTAATATTTACAATAATAAGATTATAATCAAAAAAACTTGGTGTAAAAACAATTATCAAATTTAAAGTAATAGTAGCAGGAGCAAAAAACGTAGGAAAAACATCTCTCATTAGGCGCTATGCCACTGGAAAGTTTGATAGATCAACTTTATCGACAATAGGGGTTGATTTCGAAACAAAAAAAGTTTTAGTTGACGATACGGAGATTCTTCTCAACATTTGGGATTTTGCAGGAGAAAAAAAGTTCCGTCTTTTATTACCCTCTTACGTTTCGGGCGCTTCTGGAGCTCTTGTTCTTTACGACATTACGAATAAAGATTCCTTAGAAGATCTTCACGATTGGATTAAGGTTATTACTTCGGTTACAAATTATCCAAAAACAAAAATAATGATTGAAGCTAAGATTGATTTAGAAAACCAAAGGGAAGTCAAACATGAAGACGCTAAAGATGTATTTAATAAATACAAATTTCAAGGAGAAATCATTGGAGTTTCTTCAAAGACGGGAGAAAATGTAGAAAGTGTCTTCGAAATGCTTGGACGACAGATTCTCAAGAATTCTTTAAAAAAATGTTCTAATTGTAGTAAATATTATCCATTAGAGCTTAAATATTGTCAATATTGTGGGCAAAAAACTCGCTAATTCTACTATATTAAACATCTTCAAAATTCAACAGTGAAATATTATTCAGTTTTTATTTTCAATAAGTTTGTTCTTAAACTTATATACTACTCAGTAAATAGTTTTATGACGTTTTAGAAAGCTACAATTATCAGCAAAAGAAAATTATTAATATTTATCCTTACTGAGCCAGATATCTTCTATTATACTTACAAAAAAAAAAAAAAAAAAATTT
>Ga0209345_10002600_pt1 | contig 19689 bp, 19 predicted proteins | sample Cruoilmetagenom7_FD_187294 | JGI IMG/M metagenome (GOLD analysis project Ga0209345, IMG submission 187294) | Oil polluted marine microbial communities from Coal Oil Point, Santa Barbara, California, USA - Sample 7 (SPAdes) (version 2) | ecosystem: Environmental > Aquatic > Marine > Oil seeps ... | reverse complement strand
TACTCAACAGCCACTCGCGCTGAAGAGGCGAATCCTGATAAGCAATGCCAACAGCCAGTACCTTCAGACCGCTCAATCAGCGCCCTCGTGAATAAGGCGGGCTGACGCCTTGCGGTACTGAGTTAACCCCAAAGCACGATAATCTATTCAAGAGAAAATTCACGTTGTCGAGACGACGGCGATTCAGCCCGTTGCTGATGATTCCTTCCCCAACGAGTTGTGACAACGCGATTAAGGCTCTAAGCGTAGCTTCATCTAGCGGTGGAAGTGGCATACCGTCTCTACCATGGCCCGATAAGGTGAGGGGGATTTCCACAAACTGAGCTTGTCGATGAATCAGGCTATGGCGATACTCTATTGTAGACACGTAACAAGTCAGAATTCCCACCCAGGTGCAGGTTTCCTCGGTTAGGATCGCGCCATTCAGCGTCTCGCTCATTGCGATACGAGCCTTTTCCTTAATTGGCCAGAGCTTGGCTTCCCGCTGGGGTTTTATACCTTGTTTCGCCAGCGCAAGCTCGATCGTAAGATCGAGCACCTTCCAGGCTGCTCCAAACGCCAATGGCAAGAAAGCTGCACGTAGGTTGTCCTCCCGATTGGCTTGAATGTGGCTCGCCCCGTTCTGTATAACGTTTTTTCCTCCGTCAATGAGGGGACGTATATCGATGTAGCTTCCTGATGCCTGGGCTGTCAGGGGTAAATACCGGTCAAGGGCAAAACGTTCAAAGGCAGTCTCTGCCTCATACTCATTAATGTTAGTGACCATTGGTAGAGCCTATTACAAGCAACTGTTTAAACTTAATCAGTTGGATGTGGCACCTAACTCACTTAGATAGGCAACCGTTTGGCGATTCAGCCTTACCCAACTATCCTCGATTTCATCAGGGACTTCGATCCAAGTGAGGCGCAAACGATCGGCTACTTTCGCCAAGGCCTCGTATTCTGCAACTCCCAGGCAGCGTAACATCGTACCTTTCCCTGGATAATAAGATGTTTCAGGATACTCTCTGAAAATTAGCTTCGGGTTGTATTCAGTTCCAGAACGGTCGTGTTTCCCACTGAAAGGGAATCCCTATTGACTGAGGTGTGATGCCGGCTTTTGAGAGCGTCGCAACTGGCAATGTTCTCATAACTGTCTTGAAGCGATCCTGCCAAGTTGTTGATGGATCGATCGCTTTCAAAAGTGCTTGGAGCGCGACGGTCCGGGAAAAGAAAAATCCTTGATCAGGGTTGCCTGGAAACTCGGAGTGGATAGCATTCGCGCTTTGAGGGCTGTCAGCGCCGACATTATTATTCCAGACCCTGCTATGGTGGGCACAATTATTACGCAGCATGGTTGTGCTTTTGAGCCACGACACAATGACCTTTTCATCGTAGCCAAACTGTGTAGCCACTCGCCTCCGATGTTCGCGATCAAGACTGGCAAGCAACCGCGACATTTGGCCAATGCTTAACTCCTCCAAGATTGTCCAGATCGGCGGATAAGGCGGCGTATGGTAAGTGTGGTAATAGTGCTTAATGGGGTTGGTAAGTCTCAATCCCAAGACGTTCTTCATGAAATTGCGGTGCGCTTCCATGTCCTTGAAATGTTTGGTTTTGAGATAGAAGTGGGGGCCGCAGTCTTTGTCATTGGCCATAGCGTTAACTATGGCGGATCTAAACGCGACTTCTACTTGTTCAATAGCGTCAAGGAGCACTAGCCGAAGACTACGATCGAACTCGTAAAGCGCAAGAATATCGTCAAACCTTACACCCGGATAAAAACGTTTTTGATCATCCTGCAGCGGCCGCGTATAAATGAGCAGCCGGTAATACCCGACAAACTGAAGGGCATTAAGTGCTTGTGATTGCTGACCTTTGGTGATGAGGCCCTTGGCGCGAAGATGACGAAGGTGGGCGTAAGAGGATTTTGCGGGTTTTGTGAAGTTTAGTTGTGGTTGCAGTTGTGGCCCCATACATTCTTTTACCACTAAAAAAACTAACCCCCTGGTGCGCAGTCAGGACGAATCCTGTGAGGCGTGGGGGTTATTCTTGTCTTAAATAGTAGGCTTCTACTGTTCTCGTGTCAATCTAGACTGTTTCCTATCTTGAATGGGTACCCGTCCCAGGGGGAACCTTGGCTGATACAAGTCCACTTGCAGTAGTAGACTTCTACTGTGCCCATGCCAATCTAAGCTGTTTCTTATCCGTAATGGGTGCTCGGCCCAGGATGAACCTTGGCCAGGACTAGCCTACTTGCAGTTGTACGTTTTGTCTGAGGAGTAAAAGGCAGCTATAGGGTGAATGTTGCACCGGAATCCAACGTATAGCCTGTATAAAATTCATCGAATTTCACATGTTTGGTTGGAAGTACTTTACCTATACACCAAGATGAATATAGAAAAGCGACTGGACATTATCTTAGTAAACTTTATAAGCATCCACAGGGGGGAGCATGATTCTCGACGCTATCGATGGCTGGGACGATTACCCACGACGCATTTTTGACCGTGAAGCAACTATACGAGGTATTGCCGAATGGATTGATGCCGAAAGCAGTGTCATGCCTTACGCGGTCTTGCATTGTGATGGCGTTAGTTTTCGCGTGGCTGTGCGCGATTATGAAGAGCAAGATTTAATCTTGGCGGCCGATGAATACGGGCATCGTTCAGCAGCAGGGGCTTTGGGCGCTTTCGGCGAGCTGATCGACACGGCAAAGCGTCGAATGGAAGGAAAAGAGTCCTGGCCAGAAGGCCCGGCGCTAGATGAAATTAGGCTCTACCAGAAAGAACGTGAAGTCGAAAAACTCAACACTATGGCCACGTTATTTATCCAGCGCGAACCCCATATCGTCAATGAAATAGAATACGGCGCTCAGCCGGGCCAACTCGATCTGGATGCAGCATCGCTGCCAGAATGCTTGTGGGATGAATTTGAAGCAGAAGGAGAGGCGTTTAAGCTCGTCTTAGAGGAAGAAATTTATCACCGAGTGAATAAGAAGTAACACGCTGCGAAGAATTGCCAACCGGGTTTCTCTACATCCAGGTGGCATGACACAACATCAAACACCAAAACACCATCGGGTAGCAAAACGTCCGAGGCTGAAGCTGCTGGAAGATGTCTTGGTAGACATACCCAGAACAGTTCCCCCGCTAGCTGGATTGGCCCCACTTGGCCCGGCTGGGTGAGAATTAACGGATGTGCTCATAAACTATCTCCTCTCTCATCCCTGCAGAATTGCAGGTCTCAAGAGGGGATAGGGGGACTGGTGACCATCAGAAGGCGACCTCAAGACGATCGCCCACGTCTATACCATTCTCATTGAAGTAGCCGGCGTTCACCTCCAGCGCCATCCAGAAGGGGGCGCCAGCGGGATACCGGGGACAGGCCTCTTTTTCTGTTGTGCAGGGGGTCATTCTGTTGATTGAGCGGATCTCCCCTGCATGGTCGAGGAAAGCAATATCAAGTGGTATGCGTGTCTCGTACATCCAGAAAGCATGATAGGCGGATTGTTTCTCATCGTAGACGAAGAGCATGCCAACATCGGGCGCTAGTGATTCACGTCCCATCAGGCCGACCCGTCGCTGGCGCGAGGAAGCTGCCACCTCCAGCGCCAGCGCCAGCGAATATTGACCTTCCTCGGCATGCAAAACGCCGGTAGCAAAAGTAGTCGCCTGGCGAAGAACCATGCCCGTGATTAGGGCGGCGCCAATAAAGAAAAGCGCAATAACGCCGATCGCGAACTGCGTAGAGGGCAGATCAAGTCTCGCAAACCTGTGTAGACTCTGAAAAATCATTACCTTGGCTCCAGATTAAAATCAGAATGTCACTCAGAGATAGAGCCGAGGGTGACCGTAACGGAACTAGGTTGGGGGAACATATCATGCTAGCGACCAGGTTGCTGGGCGTTGGCTGCGCCATGCTCGCTGGCACAGACCAGCAGCCGAACAGCAATAGCCAAAGAAATCGGTCCATTCATTCATCAGGAACAGCATCGGCAGTGGTTAAGACGGTCGCCCAGGGTGGCGGAAACAATTTGTCCCGAAATGAGCACTTTTATGTTTTTGCATACCCATAGAAAAAGCCCCTGTCAGCAAGTGGAAGGGGCTTGGAATGGATCATAGATCCTATATGTCACACTTCAGTGCTACCGACCCATTGGGTGCCGAGAAAGGCGTCTACGCCTTCTGCGACCTCCTGGGAGAGCATTTGCTCAATACCTCTGCCAGTCACCTCTAGGGCCTCATGTGTCCAAGGTTCAGAGGGCAAGACACTCAATAGCACCTTTGTGCGATCGAGATCCTGTATGGTCAAAGGTTCAAGTTGATGTCCCGTAAGAATGTCGGGCTCACCGAACCATTGATCCGTCACAAACTTAATACTGGACATACTCATCTCCAAGCAGGGCGCACAGCCCAGATTGTGAAAGCCCCTCCACCGCTAGGTGTTGGGGCTTGAAAGATCATGCGATCCGGTTCAGCTCAACGGCACCAGTCCTGGATCACTCTGGATAGCCGGTCAGCTTCATCCCAGCTCCAGAATTTCCCGCTCACCAGGGGCACTGCCACGAGGCCACCTTGCGGTAGGGATCTCGTCAGGTAAGCAGTGCAAACATACCCTTCGCTGTTCCCCCTGCGGGATTCAGTCAACAGACTCACCTTGTTGGTGAAGGATGCAAGCTGACTAAGCGCATGGACTTCACTCCCTCCATCTTTGAATTCCAGCAAGTTCGCGACCCATTCATGCTCAGGGAGCATGACGTTGCAGTAGCGCTGGGCACGAACCCGCAGGTAATCAGCGAATTTGCTGAGAGAAGCCGGAGTTAGCTCGTCAGCTCGTGGCAGGTCAATTAGCTTATCCTCAAGGTAGACAAGGCTATCGCCTAGCAAGTCGGGTGAATATGGACGCAGCTCGCGAATCCAACAACCGTTCTCATGCAGCTGCTCAGCGAATACCAACTCAGCTTGCTTGTCCTTGAGGACTTCCTTCACCAAGTCCGCACTGCGCTTCCCATCAAGAAAGACATAGTCGTCGTAATCTATAGCAGCACTGGTATGGACACGGCCAGCAACCTATGCACTTCAGGCTTTCCAGGCTCTACTGTCATTGTCCATATGGATACAAGTTATATATGGACATCCCTCTTATAGCACCCTTCACGCGATTTTTTATGTGCACCCCTGTAGGTCGCTATTTATAAGGCTTTCAGAGAGTTTTAGTTGGGATGGTGTGTACATGTGGTTTTTAGGCTTCGATATGTACAAAAAGCGCGATTCATGTACATATTGAAGACGCGGTGCACATCTGGAAGACAAGCTAAAAATTACCTCTAGGACGAGATAACGGTTCCTCTTGCAGGATGGCAAATTGCTCTCTTAAAGACAGGATGTGCTCGGCCCAATAGCGCTCGGTGTTAAACCATGAAAAGGCGGGCGGAAAAGCTGGATCAGACCATCGCCGAGCAATCCATGCCGCGTAGTGCATCATGCGAAGCGTACGTAACGATTCAACGAGGCTTAACTCGCGGTCATCGAACTCATGGAACATTTCGTAGCCTTCCAGAAGTGCGTCGAGTTGCTCAGTTTGCTCCTGACGGTCGCCGCTAAGAAGCATCCACAAGTCCTGTACCGCAGGCCCCATCCGGCAGTCATCAAAATCAACAAACACAGCTCGATCATCCCGCCAGAGGATATTGCCTCTGTGGCAGTCTGCATGGAGGCGGATGGCTGCGTACCTACAATCCCTGAATCGTACCTCGACGATTTTTAATATATCGCGTGTGAGCGTGTCATAGGCCTCTCTGAGGTTGGTAGGAATACTGTCGCTGCTCAGCAGGAACTCACGGCTAGCAACTCCATAATCTTCCATATTGATGGCCGGGCGGTGCTGGAATGGTGATAGTGCACCAACTGCATGAAGGCGGCCTAACGAGCGACCCAGCAATTCAATCGTATCAAGTTTGTCTAGCTCTGGAGCATGACCGCCAAAGCGAGTGAATAGAGCAAATACAAACTCTCCATCACGGTGGGCAGACTGCCCGTTGGGGCCGATCAATGGTGGGACTACAGGCCATTCAGCAGCAGTAAGTTCAGCACAAAATGCATGTTCCTCAAGAATCTGATCATAAGACCATCGCGCAGGCCTATAAAACTTCGCAATAAGCGGCAACCCGCCTTCAATGCCCAATTGGAACACGCGGTTTTCAAACGAATTTAATGCGTTGATCCGCCCATCACAGCGGTATCCTTGTGCCTCAACTGCATCCAGAATCCGCTCAGGGGTGAGTACGCTAAATGGGTGGGACGACATACGAAAGCCTATTTTGTGGGCAAGCGGCCATTATAGGGGTGAAAAGGCTATCGGTGGGTGAATCAGGCTGATGGTATATGTTGTGGTCTACTAATCCCGGACACCGAAATGGGTGGAGGCTGGGGGAAAGGTCAGCACCAGAGCGTGCTGAGGATCTGGCCAGGCAGCATGCCGAGCCGGTGGGCTCGTTTATTGGTCAAATGCCCGTAGAAAAACTCTTCATTCAAATCACAGATAATGGCCATTTAGGGCGCCGGTTTGCCGCTGTAATGCATGGGCTGACGCTGATAACTGGTCAGGGACCGCACCCCTTCGTTGCTCATCAGGTAGGCGACTCGATGCTTACCGCAGGGACACGGAAACCACCCCAAGTTTCATAGACAACTCCATGCATCACCGAAACTCGTTAATCATTGGTTCACTGGAAGCTTACCCGTTGCGCTAAGCGGTAGCCGCAGCCGCAGCCGCAGCCGCAGCCGCAGCCGCAGCCGCAGCGGCAGAAGCGCTATATTGGCACTGGTAAGCCTGCCCCACAAGATGCAACTAGTTGCACCTTGCGGAGGTAAATATCCCCTCACCGAACTTATATGATTTTAGGCTTGGAAGCCCTACAGGCTTGGGCCAGCAATAAAATTCCTCTTCTTGATCTGCATAAACTGCAAGGATACCTGCTGTGTATACCTTGTATAAGGGTTCGAATCCCTGATCCTCCGCCACTATTCAATGACAAAGCCCCGTAAATCGGGGCTTTGTTGTTTTTAGTTTTCTTGTCCCCCCCTTGTTCCCCCATTTCAGTAGCGCGTGCCGCGGTTGTACATCGTTCCGCGATTCTGATCGCTGCACCGTATATCCAGATACACAAGTCTGTCACGCCGGGGGCGCGGGTTCGAGCCCCGTCCGCTGCGCCATATAACTCAAGGGTTTACAGCGTTTTTGCTGTAATAGCTCTACTTGTTATCCGAATTGTCACTTCAGCGTCACGCCATCGTCATTTAATTACCTTAGTGTTGAATTCTGATTCGCAATAAAGCGGGTCGTAACATTGCTAAAGGTGATCATATGGCACCGGAACATGTGACGAATTCTGTTCTCAGGGTAGAAGGGTTGGGTGTCACCTACCCAGGGGGCGTTGTGGCGCTGCGTTCGACTTCCGTGAGTTTTGCTCACGGCGAATTCACTGTGCTGCTGGGTTTGTCCGGTGCGGGCAAGTCAACCTTGTTACGCACACTCAACCATCTAGTACAGCCGTCCAGCGGGCGGGTGGTATCCAGCGAATTTGGGCCGCTTGATGCGCGAATTGGCCTACGTAACCACCGGCGCAAGACCGCTATGGTATTTCAGCATCATCAGCTGATCCTACGTCACACGGCGCTGGCTAACGTGCTAACGGGCCGGCTGGCCTATCACAGTACGTGGCGCAGTCTGTTCCCCTTGCCCCGGCATGACCTTGATCTGGCTCTGCATTGTCTCGACCGCGTGGGTTTGGCCGACAAGGCACTGATGCGCGTCGATCAACTCTCCGGCGGGCAGCAGCAACGGGTGGGCATTGCCCGCGCACTAGCCCAGGAACCTAGCATGATTCTGGCCGATGAGCCCGTTGCCAGTCTGGACCCGGCCACCTCGGAAATAGTGTTGTCGTTACTCAAGCGTATCTGCCAGGAAGATGGCATCACTGCCGTGGTGTCTCTGCATCAACTTGAATATGCCCAGCGTTTTGCCGACCGCATTATCGGACTGGCCAACTCCCATATCGTTTTTGATGGCGCAGCGGGTGAATTGAATGAGGCCCAGCTTGCGCGCATCTACGCGGCTCCTGAAAAGGCCAACACCCTGGCAGCTGACGCCTGCCCTGGAAATGCGAACCCTGCCCCCCACCTTCACTCTGTTACAAAGCTGGAGATTGCTCAATGAAACTGCTTAACAAAATAGTGCTGGCCGCAAGTATTTTTGTCGCGGGTGCGAGTTCCACACTGGCTGCGGATGCCAATCCGGACACCCTCAAGGTGGCACTGCTACCCGATGAAAACGCGTCAGAGTTGATCAAACGCAACCAGCCATTGAAGGACTATCTTGAAAGCACGCTGGACAAGAAGGTCCAGCTGATCGTCACCACGGATTACTCGTCCATGATCGAGGCGATGCGTTTTGGCCGGATTGATCTGGCCTATTTCGGTCCCTTGTCCTACGTCCTGGCGAAGAGCAAAAGTGAAATCGAGCCTTTTGCCGCAATGCTTGTCGATGGCAAGCCTACCTACCGTTCTGTATTGATCGCCAACGTTGATTCGGGAGTGGAATCCTACGCGGACCTGAAAGACAAGAAGATGGTCTACGGCGACCGTGCTTCAACCTCCAGTTACCTGATCCCCAAAACGGTGCTGGTGGAGGCTGGGTTGAAAGCCGACGAGGACTATCAGCAACATTTTGTGGGCAGCCATGATGCGGTGGCGGTGAACGTAGCCAATGGCAATGCCGACGCTGGTGGGCTGTCAGAGGTGATCTTTAAGCACGTATTAGAGACTGGTCTGATCGACCCGGCCAAGGTCAAGGTGCTGGGTTACAGCGGAGAGTACCCGCAATACCCCTGGGCCATGCGCTCGAATCTCGACGCCGATCTCAAGGCCAGCATCAAGAACGCTTTTGTCAATCTGGACGATCCGACCGTTTTAGAGAGCTTCAAGGCCGAGGGTTTTGCTCCGATCGAGGACGCCGATTACGACATCATCCGCGATATGGGTAGCCTGCTTGGGCTCGATTTCGCCACCATGTAAGGAGCGGTTATGAGCGTTCATTCGAGCGTTGCGTTGACAGAGACGGCTGATCGCCAACAGGTGCTGACTGATTATGGTCGGGGCTGGAAGCGCAAGCTGGCACAAGCCGCTGCGGTTCTCGGTGTGGTGCTGGTTGCCAGCTGGTATGTGAATTTATTGGACTTTGACACCCTAGCCCAGGGTGTGCCGGCCATTATGACCCTGGCCGGAGAGTCCTTTCCTCCTGATTTCAGTAATGCGGCAAACTGGTTTTCGCCATTGATCGATACCTTGGCGATGAGCATCGCGGGAACCGCAATTGCTGTCAGCCTGTCTTTGCCGCTGGCGTTTCTGGCGGCGCGCAACACGTCGCCGCATCCGGTGGTGTTTCAGTTGACGCGGGTTGTGCTGAACGGACTGCGGTCGGTGCCCGAGCTGATCATGGGCATCATCTTTGTAGCGGCGGTTGGTTTTGGGGCCTTGCCAGGCGTGCTGGCGCTCGGGCTGCATTCAATTGGCATGGTCGGCAAGTTTTTTGCCGAAGCCATAGAGCATGTGGATGAAGCGCCAGTGGAAGCCGCTCGGGCTGCTGGCGCCACGCGACTGCAGGTGCTTTTCCATGCCGTATTGCCTCAGGTCCTGCCGCAGTTTGCGGATGTTTCAATCTACCGCTGGGAATACAACTTCCGCGCTTCCACAGTGATGGGCATGGTCGGCGCTGGGGGGATCGGCTTTGAGCTGATGGGCTCTTTGCGAATCATGCAATACCAGGAAGTGCTCGCGATCTTGCTAGTCATACTGCTGATGGTAACGCTGGTGGATGCACTTAGCGGCTTTCTGCGCAAATCATTCAAGTAAGAGCTGAATATGAAACCACGTGTCGTAATAACCCATAAAGTGCATGACGAAACCCTTCAGTTACTCGCTCCGCATTGCGAGTTGATAACCAACCAAACTACCGAGACGCTGCCCCGGGATGAGGTGTTGCGCCGGGTTAGCAGTGCGCAGGCTATGATGGCGTTCATGCCTGACCGTATCGACGCTGATTTTCTCGATGCTTGCCCGCAACTCAAGATTGTCGGCGCGGCGCTGAAAGGGTTCGACAATTTTGATGTGCAGGCCTGTACGCAACGGGATGTATGGCTGACCTTTGTACCGGACCTGCTTACCGTGCCAACGGCCGAACTGACCGTTGGGCTGACTATCGGATTGGTGAGGCAAATCAAAGCCGCTGATGAGTATGTCAGGTCGGGTGATTTTCAGGGTTGGACGCCGCAGTTCTATGGGTTGGGCATAGAGGGGTCGACTGTAGGCATCGTCGGTATGGGAGCGATCGGCAAAGCGCTGGCGCAACGGCTTAAGGGCTGGGGCGCACGAGTCCAGTACAGTGAGCCGCAGGCGTTGGGCTCTGATGAAGAGGCTGCGTTAAACATTGAATTCTGTTCGCTTGAAGCGCTGCTGGAAACATCCGATATCGTAATCCTGGCGCTGGCACTCAATTCCTACACCCTGCATACGATCAATGCGAGTCGCCTTGCTCTAATGAAGGCGGGTGCGTTTCTGGTTAATCCCTGCAGGGGCTCGGTGGCGGATGAACAGGCGGTGTTGGACGCATTGCGCAGTGGCCACTTGGGAGGATATGCGGCGGATGTATTTGAAATGGAGGACTGGGCCAGGGATGAGCGGCCGCGCACGATCAACGCGGATTTGCTGGCGCATCCGAATACATTGTTCAGTGCGCACATAGGCTCGGCGGTCAGCCGGGTGCGCATGGCAATCGAGCGCAGGGCTGCAGAAAACATACTACAGGTGCTGCGGGGTGATATACCGCAAGACGCTGCCAATCGGCTTGCCAAGGTTGGAGAGCTTGCATGCTGAATCTGGTCTGGCTCAAGACGCTGGTCGCCTTGTTTCAGTACAGGAATTTCCAGACCACCGCAGACCGGCTGGGTATCGCCCAGCCGACGGTGACGCAACATGTTCAGAAGCTGGAGGAGCAACTTCAGGTGGGGCTGGTTGTGCGCGGGCGCGCTGGTTGTCAGCCAACGCCCGAGGCGCTGCTGCTGTTGCCTTTTGCCGAAAGCATGTTGAAGCTGAATGATCGTGCAGTGCGTGCAATCAAGGGTCGGGACCTGCGCGTGGGAGCAAGTTCGAATATCGGCATCTATATGCTGCCGCCCTATGTGCGCTCGTTCGTTACCGCAGAGTACAACCCTGATCTAGAGCTGGTAATCGGTAGTAATCCAGCTATTGCGCAGAAGTTGGGGAATGCAGAGCTGGATGTGGCCGTCATGGAGTGGTGGCAGCCTCAAACCGGCTTTCAGGTCCGAAGTTGGAGAAAGGAGCCGCTGGTGCTGATAGTGCCTCCGACGCACTCCTATGCGGAACTTTATGAGGTGGGCCCAGAGCATCTGGCTGGTATGGAACTGATTGGGGGGGAGTCTGGCACCGGTACGGGCCGGCTGCTGGATCGTTATTTTGCTGATAAAAGCGCCATCCCCGGAGTGTCAATGCAACTGGGCAGTACGGAAGCGGTTAAGCAGGCAGTCAAAGCGGGGCTGGGGGTTTCGCTGGTGCTGGCTTCCGCCGTAACAGAAGAGGTTGGGTCAGGCAGTTTGTGTGCCGTCCCGTTCAGCGGGGCGGGTCTGGATAAGGAGCTGATGGTCGTCTGGCGTGAAAACCCGGCTAAATCGGATCAGTTGCCGGGTTTTGTCAGTCACTTGCTTAATGAGTCGGAAGTTAGCTCCTGCACATTGGCAACACCTGAGCTGTGATAACGTCTTGTTTGGGATTTAGCTTGCCTATAAGAAAACACTCCGCCCAATGTTTTGTTCCCCCACTTGGTTTCGGAAACGGGTAGATAATAGTGGATGCTCGCAGAGTGATATTAGGCTGAAAGCCATGTGTCGCCTATGGTCTGGTGGAGTTCTGTGGGTTTTTACAGAATTCATAAAGGCGGACTGATCCTCCGCCACTATTCAACGACAAAGCCCCGTAAATCGGGGCTTTGTCGTTTCTGGGTGTTGCTAACTCAGATACGCAAATACCGCGCCTCACTCAGATTGAGTAGGTCGGTAGAGGTGCTGACTGGGATTGTTTTGCACCACGACCTCTGCTGACGTAAGGGAAGGCACCCCCGTTCAAGTGAGTTGATAGAGATGACCGGTACGATGCTGTAAAGTGCTGCTTTGATACGGTTTTATACGGCCTGTTCTCTGTGGGTTGGTGTTGTACGACCCAAGCATCGAGGCGTTGACACCTCTGCCCTGTGAAATCGCGGTGAGACGCTATAATCTGCTATAGGCATTTTCTCTTAAGTAGGAGGATTAGATTATGGCTGACCAATGGCCCCTACGCGGGAAGTGGTTGCAGGTATGCAGCGCACGTTTTCTGGTGTGTTAGATCAGCGTTTTGGAAACGTCATTGCATCCGCAGGAGCCGCTTATACTTACCAGTCCATGGAATACCAACAGGAAGAATTTTGGGACATTTTTAAAAAATTCCGCATATTAGCTATCTTCGACGAAATTCATCACTGCGCAGGTCATGATCCTCTCCTTAGTAATACATGGGGGCAGCAGATTATTCGGAATATCCAGGATCAAGCTACTTATACCCTCGGCTTGTCTGGAACACCTTGGCGCTCTGATGATCTTCCTATCGCGTTAGCACGATACTCTGATCCAGAGGGAAGACTGATCTGTGATTATCAGTATGACCTTCAAAGTGCTGTGAACGATGGTGTTTGTAGAGCCCCGCGGATTACGCTGATTGATAACCCTTTAATCAGGCTCGTCGAAGAAAAGGAGAACACTGAGTCTGTTCGAGGATTTTCATGCTTCTCTCAACTGCTGAGTGAGTCACCTGTTAGCTACGAAGACCTATTGCGCCATGACGACATCCTCAATGCAGTTTTGGATATAGGTATTCTCCAGCTCAAAGCAGTCAGACAAGCCACCCCTCAAGCGGGAGGGCTAGTGGTGGCAACTGATATTGAGCATGCTCACCAGATTGCTGAAATACTTCGTGCCAAACATCAAAGCTATGTCGTGGTCACCAGCAAAACGCCTAAGGCACAACAGTTAATTGACCGATTTCGACATGACAACACCAGCTGGATCGTCGCGGTGAGTATGATTTCTGAAGGTACTGATATTCAGCGCCTATGTGTCTGCTGCTACCTCAGTCGCATTCGCACCGAACTCCACTATAGACAGGTTTTAGGCCGCATTCTGAGAAAGATGGGCACTGAAGACAGAGAGGCTTGGCTCTTTGTGATCGCTGAACCTACCTTGCGTAAATACTCGCAAAGAATCGCGAATGATCTTCCGGAAGATCAATCGACGCTGCAGGCAAGAAAACTTCATGATCGTCTGACCAAATCACATGCTGAGCTCGCAAATGGCAATACCGGAAGCGAAACAGAAAATAAAGATCATCCCCTTTTCGCATCAGACCAGAATGGCAGGAGCGAGCTGCAAGTTAACGAGCCCTCATTGCTAACGCTAAGCTTCTCTCAATACTACCGACAGTATCTCTTGTCGTTGATATAATCTGCACAATCCCTCGTTACCGGACGCACCTTCAAGGTTCAATCAATTTTCAATGGGGTTGCTCAACGGCACAACTTTGCTACCGCGCAGTTTGTCGGCGGTGAGTTTGCTGATCTGTTGCTTGAGCAAGTAGTTCTCCTGAACCAACGAGACAATCTTTTGAAGTGCCAATTCATAGTCTGCCCTCAGATCACCTAGCTGCTCTTGTGCTGCTTGTTTGCGGGCCTTCTGCTTCTGCGCGTCTTCAGTTGCAGACGGTTTGGCAGTAACTTGCTGTGCAGCAGCAGCCGCTTCGATCTCAGCGATAAGCGGTGCGTTATCGGAGCGACTTTTCTTGATCGAGCCGCGCTTGCGGCCCGCTTCCAAGGCCACCGTATCCTTGTTGATCGCAGAACCTTTCGTTACGTTTTGTGGCTTCCCCTCAATCAACCGCTGTAGGGCGGCACGATAATTATCAATTGCACTCATACCAATGCATCCATTTTTTTTCGTAGACCGCGCTTCTCCAGTTTGTTGTATATCTCACTGATTTCCGAATCAAGTTGTTTGTAATGCGGGTTATCCGGCACAAACAGGGATTGTCCACGTTTCAGGTTATTCAAGCCGCGCTGGATATTCTTCAAGCTGCGGTCGTCATCGAGAATGGATTTCTCGCAGTCGATACAGGCAAATACACTTGTGAACGAAATCTTGTCGCATGGTTCAAGGTTCGTACAACCACCAATCGGGCCGAGCTTGTAGGTCATCTCACCTTTGATAAACCTCTGCTCGGTCATGGCTCGGTCAGTCGTAATAATAAGTGGCAGACCTTTATCGCGTGCCACTTGAATGCGATTGCCTTCGCCGCCCCAAAGCCGGCTCGTGCTATTGATCACATTAGTGTCGTAATCTATATATTGCGATTTAAGGCGCTCATACTCCAATTCCTCGAGCCATCCTTGTGCTTCGTCTGTTTGGAGAAAGTTCAAGGAAAGGGCGCTCCCCCTCCGGTAGTACGAGGCCATAACCTCGGTCAAGTGCTTAAATTGCAGGCCCAATGAACCGACTGAGACCATGCCCGAGCGTGCTGCATAGACGGCAAGCGAGCGCCTGCACTGGTGAGTCGCCAGCGGCCACGGCTGACCGACTTTAACGTCAGGATCGTTGCGCCAATCCCGAAAGCCATCAAACTGCTCCAACTCACGGATATCTGCTTCCTTAACCAATAGATCAGGCCATCGAGCGATTAGTCGCTTTTCTCTAGCCGTTGTAGCCGAGCCAATAACAGGCGCACCCTTAAATGCCTTATGAGAATCACCCTTCTTTATTAGCGCAGGAAAGAGCGGATACTGGCTTAAATCGGATTCATCAAAATCGCACAAAAGCGCAGTGATCGTTCCAATGTGCCGGGCCGCGACAACAGCTTTCTCGGCAATGGGTGTCGTTATCCAGAATGTTTCCGTATGATTTTGGCCAGCGATCTTCGACGTATAGCCGCGCAAAACAATAATATCCGAGCCGCCTGCGCTTATCGTCACATAAGCGTCGGCTGGCAGGTGCCGAGCTTCATTTGCACGCATTCCGGAAAAAAAATGAATCCAGTATTTTGCAGCGATTTGGATCAGGGAAAGATACCCCAGCAATTCAGACCAGTTCGTAACGGATTGCTTATCGAAAAACGAACCCAACCCCAGCTGCGAAATTGAATCAGACCAAGCAACACTGTCTTTGTAGGCTCTTGTTTCACTTGCACTGGCCCCGAATCGCGAATTTTTCTTTCGCCGCTGGTAAAATTCGACTATTTCATCCCCATAGGCATTGAAGGCATCTAGCTCATCATTAAGCGCCGCAATAAACGCGGCGTAGAGCCGGGACGGAATAAGCTTGGTCTGCTGCGGGTCATCTCTTTGTGCTTTGGGATGCTTATCGTATAGCGCTTGCATGCGTTCAATAATCGCATAATCGGTCGGTGCGAACTTAAAATCAGGATGCTTCACTCGTAAATCAAATAGCTCCTTGAGCAATAGCAGCATCATTTTCATCTGGTTTAATTCTAGCTCCGCAATACCTGGCAGCAGAAAGCGATGGAGATTTTCATTTTCGAATAGCCGACTCATTGAAATGTTGTTTTTGAGCGCTAGACTGGCCAGCTTTTTAAGCTCTGTCATAGCAACGGACTTAGGCTTCCGTGGCCTGGGAAACAAATAAAGACGCGCCAGTTGAATGCGCTTCATTTGCTCGGCAATGACTGTAACCAGCGGGTTGGCCAAACCCTCAGCCCAATTAACGAAGTTATAGACGCGTACACCTTGCGCGTCATACACCTTCATATTCCACGAGTCATCTTTGTAACGCGAAACAACCTCCCCAGCTGCCGTTCGCGAGATAACAAAGTCGCCGTCAGCGGTAAGGCAGTGGGATAAGCTGGCGCAGGTATCAGGCAACTGATGCTCTTGCCACTGGTTAAGCTGGAGATAGGCAGTAATGCTCACGAAACGGCTCCTAGCGTAACCAATGTATCGAAGTGAATAGACCAGAAAGTGTCAAGATCACCGGATTCGACTTCTTCGCGTACCCGATTGATAGTTACCTCGCTGCTTGCATCAGCTTCTTGTACGGCCGACAGCACCTCCTCGATGCGATGGATAGTTGGGCCATATTTGCTTTGCCAATGGTCAATGGGCTGTTTGTTTTTAGTGGCCTGAATCAAGTAGAGCAACGACAGGAGGCGACGTATATCTTCTTCGTCTGCGTGTACCGCATAAAACGAGCAAAACAAACAAGTTTCCGGGTCGCGACAGGATGGCGTGGGGGCCAGATCAGTAAAGCCCTGGGCGCGCTCCGGGAGCGTTTCAGGCGTTTTTTCACACAACCCTGTGCCCGTCACGATCTCGGGCCTTTTATCATCCAGAATACGGACTGGAATGCGCTCTACAGACCGCGTGCGATCAATCGCTGCCTGGAGCATCGCTTCAAAGAAACCTGCCATTTCTCCTGCGAAGTCTTCCAGTGCAGGCCGGCTGTAGGCTTGGCGAACCGTGTCTTCGGTATTGCTAAGCTTTTCGGCAGTTAGCGCCATATCGCCACCGCTCAACTTCACATATTGATAGCTGACGTTTTTCCGCCAGTGCGTGGGCGTGATCCATACTGTCTTAGGTAGCGTTTTAGAAAAGATCGTCTTGAAGCCTCTAATAGAGTCTTGGCTTGCTGGCGAAATCCCATATCTGGGTGAGATATTCGGAAACACCAGCGTACTATCGCTGCCGTTCAAAACCCATTTGCGCAACTCAAGATATTTCTTGAACACAGACACAAATTGAGCGCCGAATTCTGGTATGACGGTTTTCCCAGCAGCCCGCGCCTTAGTACCTGAGAAACGCTGGCCCTGCGTGCTGGGTACAATCTGAAGGGTATCGACTTTAAGGTTTTTAGCGACACTAAGATTGCAACCCGTAGCGGCGATAAATGCCAACATGCCCGCTATCACAGCATAAGTACCGACCCGTCGCCTCAGATCAGACCGCAAGTCCTTGTTGTTTTTTTTACAACGTTTATTTGCACTGTCGTAAATGGCTCTTTCGATTCTTAATACTTTACTATCACCGACCAGTCCAAAGTGCGATTTTACTTCGTCCCAAGTAGGAAATACCGGAGACTGGAGTAACAGGGACGCGAGGCTAAATTTGGCAGCTTTAGATCTCTCGCTCCAAACCTCCATTGAGTACAAATAACTGGACTCGCCGTTTGGCGAAACGAGATGCAGCGGCAACGCGCCGCTCCCAACCAAGAGCCGATGTGATTCATCAATGAAATTGATTAGCGCGGCGAATGTCTGTGCCTGCACATCGGCACTCGGAAGTTTCACGTTTACATGGGTCGCGTGAGTTCTTTTCCGAGGAATAGTTGTGGCAATGCCCTTGACTTCGCGTTCGCTTAGACCAGCTGCAAGCATCACAAGTATTCGCGCAGCGGTTTGATAATGCGATGCAGTCGCTTGTTTAAGCCGGTGACCACTGATGCTAGAGGTATTCATGCGATGCAGCAAATGTCGGGTATAGTCGCAATAGGCGTTTCTCATAGCTCCAACATCATCAAAAGCGTAGGGTTGCTTTTGAGCATCTATCCAGTCAACAAACGCTTTACTTGACGCAAAAAGACCAAGCCAGCTTGCTGTTTTGCGTCGCCTAAACTCCTCGATTGTCGCCTGCACGAAAGGTATCCGTGCAATGTCGAGCGAAGACAGATCGACCGGAGTGCCAACTTCGCGAGAGCATGACTTATCCCGGCGTTGATAGCAGAAAGAGCCGACGTCGAGGTATCGCCTGCCTGGTTTTGATGTATTTCTTTGCATGAGCACAGCGAACTGCGGCTGAATGACCTCAACATTTGCATCATTCGCGTCGAGAATCACTACCGGGCGCTGAACAAAGTCATTTCTCATATAAGGCTGCCCGCGTTAGTGGCTGTGTTCACATGCTTAAATAGCTGAGACTCAAATTGATGCTGGACGCTATTCTTCCATTGCAAGCGCGACTTGTAATTCAAATACTGCATAGTTGTATCTTTGTTAGCGTGCCCCATGCGCTGTTGAACGTACTCCAGCGCCGCAGTTATGTGCTGGTCGCCCATGTGTTGCAACTGACTTTCTAGCAAGTTTATGCCGAAGGTTGCGCGCAGATCGTGGAAAGTAAAGTCCTGAAAATCAGGATTAGCGGGATGAATACGAAGCAGCAAAATGTCACGAATATGCTGCCTCAGCGCTGCACCATCTTGAATTGAAACATTCCGCGCTTGATCTGTCATACCTGCGTGTCGGCTCACACTGGCATCGCGCCTGTCGTAAATTTCTTTTTTACTCGTATAGTAAGGGATGCCATTCTTACTTAGAAAAACGTAGTTATCCTCAGTATCACCGTAGAACGAGCGCTCTCGCCGCTTGGTGGCTTCCGTACTGCGGGAGTAAATCAACATATCTTGAACCAACCAGCCCGGCACAAGCAGCGTCATTGGCTTTCCGCGCTTCGTGTCAATCTGCGTGCCGTGCCCAATGGGCAGCCTTAAATACCCACTTCCATCCAGTTTGCCATGGAGGTACTTGACGCGCAGGGTGCCTACAGTTTGAACTCGCGCCCCTGTAAAGAGCGCAAAATAAAACATCAGCTGATACTCGCGCGAGGAAGCCTGCAACGCCTTAAGAACACTTTCCTGTTCCACAACTGTGAGAGGGCGAAGATCGCCGCCGTCATTAATATATTCTGATTGCCGCTGCTTTTTTGGCGTTGGAATGGTTAGGCTATGAGACTTGATTTTCATGGCATTCTGGATGCCATGCTCTGAGGTCACATTGATATAGCGCTCGACATCCTCAAACGGAGCATTCTGAATCTGACTTCTATCAATCAGGTTCCAGTACATGACACAGCGATAAAAGTTCACCACGGCGTTAATACGCGCCTTGGCGGTACTGGCGGACAAATCACCCTCCGTCACTTGCTCAACGAGGCGCTGCTTGTAGCGAAACGTGACTTTAAGGCGATCATTCTTCGGGAAATTCAAGTAACCCAATCGCTCATCTTCAAGGAAGCGCAGATAGTCCAGTAGATGATCGGCAATCCCTCGGTAGGTTCGAGACTCATATCCACTTTCTGACCTGAGCTTAGTCGTGAGATAGAGATTCCCGATCTCCCAGGGTGCGCCATCACCTTGAATCAGAATTGGAAAGTTAGGGAAATAACCATCCTCACCGCCTGAAAAGACATAATCAGGCACGCTATTGGGATTGGCGTCATGGTAAGTCGAAAGAAATTCGATACTCTGAAAGCGGAACTCTGGAATCAATACGCGCCGGGCTTTGGACTCGTAGCGTCCTTGGCCTGTCTTGCTCTTGAGCTGGTTGCGCGACATTGAACAGCATCCTTGGCAGTGTCATATGTCCATAGACTACTAAGTTCGGATTTAAGAGTCTACGCAGCTACATTCGGATTACCTGCATAGACATTATCGGCATCAACGTAGCTATGTTTTGAGATGGCATTGTCAATACCTAAGCCCTTAACGATCTGCTTGGGTAACTGCAGCCACGACAAACCATCGATAGCGTCGGCATGGATTACGGCGTCGAT
>Ga0209345_10002598_pt1 | contig 19694 bp, 23 predicted proteins | sample Cruoilmetagenom7_FD_187294 | JGI IMG/M metagenome (GOLD analysis project Ga0209345, IMG submission 187294) | Oil polluted marine microbial communities from Coal Oil Point, Santa Barbara, California, USA - Sample 7 (SPAdes) (version 2) | ecosystem: Environmental > Aquatic > Marine > Oil seeps ... | reverse complement strand
CGTCGTAACCTGCTTTTTTAACTTTTGAAACAAAATCTTCTATGGGAAGGTCTATGTTTCCCCATATAGGACAGAAAAAGAGGATTTTCATGAAAAATATTTTACTTCCTTAATATGGTGGTAAAATAATACTTATTTAGAACAAATCCACGTAAGAAAAGTGTTTAATCAATCAGTCATCCTTGAAAGGACCTGAATAAATCAAAAGGATGGGGGAAGGATGAGAGTAGGGTTATGTCGGGTAACAGCCTGGTTTTCATTCGACCTCTCACCCAGTATCAGTCCCCGGTTCATTATCAAAAACGACACAAATAGCAGCAGCAAGCCGGTAAAAAGTAAAATATAGGTTTTCCGGGTGACTTTTCGCCATTCCTTCATAATTACGCCAATGATGTAGCTGAAGAATATTAGCATGGACATATGGATAACCCAGCTTGCAAATTCAAAAACTCCCATCCTTACATGAGCCAGCCCGTAAAAGAAAAATTGAAAATACCAGAGTGTACCGCTCAGGGCCGCCAGCAAATAATTCACCAGGTTTGTTTTAACTCCACCACCGCTCTTCAGCCGGAGTTCGCTAAGGGTTTTATTCCTTATACTCAAGGGGATAAACCATGCCAGATTGGTTAACAGGCATCCCATCGTGGAAAGGATGATCTTTGAGTTACCCTCAAAATGGCCCGCACCATAATCCGCAGCTACATCCGAAACAGGCTGCCCGATATCCAGTGAAAGGCCGAAAACAGCCGACAATACACCTGCAATGATGGTAAGGGTTAGTCCCCTGCTCATATTAAATGTTAGTTTCTCACCAGCCGCTGATTTTTTTTGCAGGTCCCTTTCCTTGTTAAACCCGGCCCAACCACAGATGGCCACACCGAAAACAGCGATGATCATACCAATCAGCAGTACCTCTCCTCCTTCTTTCTGGAAAAGCTGTATCAGCTTACCGTCAAGCATGGGTTTTGCCAATGTACCCAGAATGGCAGATATGCCAATTGAGATGGTATATGTAAGGGAAAAACCAATATGCCTTATGGCATACCCGAATGACATACCTCCAAATCCATAAGCAGCACCCAGGAGAACTGCTTTGATCATTACCTCCCTCGGGGATTCTTTAAATACGGCAATAAGATCGGGCACGGTAATAAATCCGAGGATAAAAGGCATGATCATCCAGGCAAATAGCGCCTGTATAATCCAGTAAGATTCCCAGGACCAGTTACGCACTTTCTGAAATGGGACATAACAGGAGGAGGCAGATATTCCTCCTATGGCATGGATTGCTGTCCCAAGGACCGGGTTTGGAGTTGGTGCAATCATGGCTGTTCACTCATATCCAGGAGTATCTTCATCACCTTACCAGGATCGTTTGCCCATTGCTTCATGGCATCCCCGGCTTCCTCCATTTGAACCTGTCGAGTGATCATTTGTTCAAGGGGGAACTGGCCCTTTTCCATATATGATATTACTTCCATGAAATCTTCAGCAGTGGCATTTCTGGATCCTAAAATATCAAGCTCTTTTTGTACAAAGAGTTTGGTTTCGAATGAGACTTCCTGTCCTGTGTAGCCTATGCACACAACCCTCCCGGTGAAAGCCACTTCATCAATGGCTGCTCGGTAGGTAACAGGATTCCCGGCAGCTTCAACAACCACGTCCGGACCATGCCCGCCTGTCAGTTCAACAAGCATATGATGTAGTTCTGATTCCTTTGAATTCACAAGAAATCTCGCACCTAAGTTCTTGGCAAGCAATAGTTTTTCATCGTCAATATCAACCGCAATTACGGTTGCACCCCTGGCAGCAGCAGCAACGATTGCCCCTGCCCCTATCATACCGCAACCAAGCACCATCACCGAGTCAGCATTCGTAACCCTGGCACGCTCAATGGCATGAAATCCAACCGTAAGGGGTTCAACCATGGCAAGTTCCCTGTCGTTCAGCCTGGGTGCTTCAAGAACTTTTTGCCAGGGAACAAGCAGGTACTCCTGCATGGCCCCGTTGCGCTGCACTCCCAGTGTCTGGTTGAACTGGCATGCATATTCCCTTCCTCTCTTGCATGATGGGCATTGTCCACAACTCGTATAGGGTACTACGGTCACTGGCAGTCCAGGTTCAAAACTCGCCGGAACATCTTCTCCAGTATCTGCAATCTCTGCCGAGATCTCATGTCCGGGTACCCTCGGATATGCTACCATGGGATTCTTCCCGAGGTAGGTACTTAAGTCAGATCCGCAAAATCCTACATATTTCATTTTCAGCAAAACCTCTCCCACTCCGGGTACGGGAAATGCTGTTTCGATAACTTCTACCTCCCCTGGTTGATTTATTATTAAGCTTTTTATCTTTTCCGTCATATTTCGTCTAGACATACTTATAATCCGGATGCATGAGTCCCTCACTCTTCATATCAACCCAGAATTCATCCGGGATCTCTTGCTGAAGAATTTCTACATTCCGAGTCATTTTTTCGGGTTTACTGGTGTTTAAAGCCATGCTCACAATGGCCGGGTGAGACATGCTGAAATGGATACAGGCATCGCCCTGTCTGACCTGATGCCTGCTGCATATCCTGTTGAAGCTTTCCCTCCAGGGATAGATGATCCTGCCCTTTTCACTGGATTGTGATATATCCTGGTAGTCAAAAAGGTCTCCACCGGTAAGAAATCCACCATGGAATACTGCCGAGTTTATGATGCCCACACCATCCTGGTGCAGCTGTTCGATAAAAGAGAGTAATTCGGACGGATGATGATAGATAGTAAAACTGTTTGCCAGCATCACCCAGTCAAATCGTACATGTTCATAAAATTCCCTTATTATCCTCCAGTCTTTAGATCCTATACCGACAGCTTTGACCTTTCCCTCCTGTTTCAGGTCGAACAGGGCACGATAGGACTCCAGGATCTCTTCCATACGTTTCGCCCTGTCTTCAGCTCCGGTTGACGCGAACAGGTATTCGTCCGGATCATGGACGGATACCACCTCTGCCCTGTAAGTACCACCAAGTAAACGATTCCCCTGCTCATGGCAGTTCACAATACCCTCATAGCTAAAAGTCTGAATGGCATCATTTTCCAGGTTGACCCAGGCACCCGGCTCAAAAGTGGGCTCTTCGCTTTCCAGTGCTACCCTGTACCATCCGAGTTTATTGCTAATGATAATATCTTCGGGGGCAATACCGAGCTCATCCAGGCCTTTGCCTAAAACCTCCAGTGCAAGTCCTGCTCCATACTTACCAGCAGAATCAATGACCACCGGTTTTTCAGTACATTCAAACCATTTCTGCATGAGTGCCAGCTTGTCTTTATAGGGAAGTTCCCTGTACAGGTTTCCCAGGTAGCTCGTGCCGTAAATTATCTGCGGTACACTCAACCCCGTTTTCCCGAGTGGATTCTTTTCTGTAAGTTTCATTGGGTATCCTGTTTAGCTCAATCCCTGCCTGGTCCGGTAACCATAAATGCTGATAACAATAAAACAAATAAATGGAAGGATGAATGATACATTTTCGGCATGCATGGAAAAAACCATGTCCTGCTTGATAATCATTCCTTGCAAGGGAGGCATGATGGATCCACCCAGGATAGCCATGATTAATCCGGCTGCACCAAATTTGGCATCTTCTCCAAGTCCCCTGAGCGCAATCCCATAAATAGTAGGGAACATCAGTGACATACAGGCAGATACAGCAACAAGGCAATACAGTCCCGCAACTCCATCAATAAAAATGACACCAAGAACCAGCAATCCTCCTCCAATGGCCAGGAACATCAGTAATTTCCCGGGTTTAATGTACTTCAGCAAGAAAGTACATATAAATCGACTGGTTACAAATATTGCCATGGCAACAATGTTATGCTGCTGGGCGAGGACTTCAGCCTCCAGTTCTCCCATCCCCTCTTCCATAAAGATCCTGGTCCCATAATGGATAATAAATGTCCAGCACATGATTTGTGCACCTACATAAAAAAATTGGGCGATCACGCCTTCCCTGTACCTGGGAAGGCTGAAAATTCGTTTGAGGGTTGGGACAAAATTGATACCATGATTTTTGTCTGCATTTCTTGGCATTTTGACCATCGCGATGATGACCAGCATCAATAGAATGAAAATCCCAATAACAATATATGGGTTGGCAAGTATTCCCAGGTCATGGTCCTTCACCGCTTCAAATTCAGCCGGGGACAAATCCATACGAGCTGCTGTATCCCGGGGGTCCAGCCGGGCCTGTATGAAGTTCTTGGCTACGAACATTCCTGCGAGTGATCCCATGGGATTGAAGGATTGGGCAAAATTCAAGCGCCTGGTAGAAGTTTCTTCGTCGCCCATGGAAAGAATGTATGGATTGGCACTGGTTTCCAGGAAAGAAAGTCCACAGGTAAGTATGAAATAGGCAAATAGGAAGGGCCCATAAACCCCAATGGCACTGGCAGGAATGAACAATAAAGCACCCGTGGCATAGAGTCCCAGTCCCACAAGAATCCCCGCCTTATATGTATACCTGCGTATAAATATAGCCGCTGGGAAAGCCATGGCAAAATAACCACCATAGAAGGCCACCTGTACGAGTGATCCCTGGACTGGATTCATGAGAAATATCTTTGAAAAGGCCTTTACCATAGGATTGGTAACATCATTGGCAAATCCCCATAAAGCGAAACAAAAGGTGATCAGCACAAAAGGTATTACATACTTGGCCTCCAGAAACTTTGCTGTTTTTTCAGTCATAGTCTAGGTGAGATTTATAGGTTGGCAATTCATAACATTCAATGCAATTCAGGTTGAAGATCTTTTCCCTGTCGGTCGGATCCAGATTTTCGAAATACCGGGCAGGAATATCCAAAACCTGGTGATACTCTCCTGCCAGCCGGCAGACAGGCCAGTCAGATCCAAGCATTATCCGGTCAGTACCAAAAGCTTCCATCACGGTATCCATGTAGGGGATAAAATCTTCATATTTCCAATGCTCGTGATCGGCTTCAGTAAGCATCCCTGATATTTTACACCAGACATTGGGCTGGGATGCAAGAGCCATTATTTCTTCCCTCCAGGGTTCCAGGATGCCCGCCTTGATTAAAGGCTTTGAAAGATGATCAAGGACAAATCTCTGATCCGGGAAGAGGCAGACAAGTTCAAAAGCCCTCTGGAGGTGTTTGGGAAAAAGAAGCAGGTCGTAGGAAAGGTTATATTGTACGAGTTTTTCCATCCCTTTGATAAATGCCGGCCTGAGCATAAAATCGTCATCCGGTTCATCATGGATTACATGGCGTGCGCCAACAAGCCTGGGGTTATCTGTGAATTCATTAAGCTGAGACTGGAGCTTTTCTGAACAAAGGTCAAACCAGCCAACAACCCCTTTGATGAAGGGATACCGGCCTGCCATTTCGAGCAGCCAGCGGGTTTCATCCAGGTTCTGCCTGGCCTGTATAACTACTGTTCCCTCGACACCAGTACCGTCAAGCTGCTTCTCCAGATCAGCAGGCAGGTAGTCCTTTTTGAGGATGGACATGGACTCATCCATCCAGGCATAATCATCTTCGTTGAATTGCCATAGGTGATGATGGGCATCAATGATCATACTAGCCATCCAGCTTATAGATCCGTTCAATCATCTGCCATTTCTCATCTGCACTGGCTTCGGAAGAGGTTTTCTGAAATTTTGAGACATAAGCTTCCCATTCAGATTGCCGCGGCATGGTCGCCAGTTTGGCCATGGCTTCCTCATGGTCAAAGTCAGGGATGGTGTCCATGATCATGAACAGCCGGGTCCCTGTTATGTAAATCTCCATGTCAAGGATACCAACAGCTATCATTCCCTGTGTGATTTCAGGCCATACCCTCCCTTTACCATGTACCTTTTTATAATCTTCAATCAGTTGTGGATCATCTTCCAGGTTAAGGGTTTTGCAGAATCTCTTAAATTCGGTGTAGCGGTTTTTAGATGGATATTCCATGATTGGCAGGTTGAGGTAAAGGTGCTGGTTAAAAACTAGGATTTTGCATCTGCCTTGTCCTCAGAAGATTTGTCTTCAGGAGCCGTGTCTTCAGGAGCTGTGTCTTCAGGAGCCTCCTTTTCAGCTGGTTTTTTTGCTGGTTTCTCCTCATCGGGCTTCAGCAGGTCATATTTTAAAAGCAGGTTATACCATGCAAGAACCTTTTTAATATCGGATACATAAACCCTCTCTCTATCATAATCGGGTAGAATGGCCGAAAAATAATCCTTTAGATCCTCAGGATCGGATTTGGGCGAGATGGCTTCTCCTTCGTTTTCATATTTATGCAGACTGACCAGGACCTCCTCCAAGGGGATTTCCTTATCATCCGTATAGATGGCTATGTCTTCCAGAGCGCTTACCTTCATGGTGGCGAAAGCATTCATACGCTTTCCTGTTTCCAGGGATTCTACAATGATACCATTCCTCGCCTGGGAAATGAATTTAAACAGACCAGCATGACCGGAAATGGCCATCAGGTCTTTTAAATAGCTCTGCTTTTTTTCCTGTTCCTGTCCGGTTTCTGGATTTTCAGATTTTTTGTCTGTTGCTGTTTTGTCTGCTGTTTTTTTCTCTGCCATAGAAGTTTATTAATTCATCCCTCGGTCCTTTTTGATGGTGTCATAAGCATCTTTCACCTTCCTGAATTTCTCTCCTGCAGCTTTCCTGATATCTTCTCCCAGATAAGCTACTTTGTCGGGATGATATTTATTGGCCATTTTACGGTAGGCCTTCTTGACCTCATCATCGTCCACCGAAGCTTCAATCTCCAGTATCCTGTATGCTGCATCAGTGTCTTCATAAAACATGGCTTTAATAGATCCAAGGTCTTTCGCAGATATACCAAGATAGCCGGCAATCTTTTCTATGACCTCGACTTCTTTAATATGCACCTTACCATCTGCCTTTGATACGGCAAACAGGAAATGCAGTAATTGGAGCCGGGATGAATGGTCCAGACGATTCTTGATTTGATAACATACATCTCGCAGCGGGATCTCCTGTTTCAGCAGGTCCCGCAGATAAAGCATGGCCTCCTGTGATGCCGCTGGACCGAAACTCTGGGAGAAGTATTGCCTGACATATTCCAATTCGGATTTCATGATCCTTCCATCAGCCTTCATAACTGCTGCTGTCAGTGTCAAAAGGCTCATGGTAAAATCTCCATGGGTAGTCCCGGTAAACACACGCTGGGTTCCATCCCCACGGTCAAACATTGATCCGACTACGAATCCGAGTACACCGCCAAGGGGACCAAGCAAAGCCCAGCCTAAACCACCACCTATCCATTTACTATATTTTCCCATAGCTGATATCCTGAAGTATCAAAGATAAATATTTCCTGCTATTCATGATTTCTTAAGCACCAATTCCCTGATAATTTTATCTATTTTGAGCACCTGAGGGATTACAAAATCATTTCTATCATTATGTATAATAAAATCTGCCAACTCCCTGGCCTTTCCAGGATCTATCTGGCTTGCCATCCGAGACAGTACATCTGCCCTGGAAATTCCGTCCCGACGGATAATTCGTTCTATCCTTGTTTCAACAGCAGCCTCAATAAGAATAATGTAATCAAACTCCTTCCATGCTCCTGATTCAAACAACAGGGCTGCCTCTTCGATAACATAAAAAGTCTCATTCCGGGTTTGTACCCAGCTTGCAAAATCATCCCTGACGACTGGATGTACCAGGGAATTAATAAATGTGCGGGCAGCTGGATCTGAAAATATCTTGTCAGCCAGATATTTACGATTAAGCTGCTCTCCCAGGAATACTTCTTCTCCAAAATAACTCAGCAAGCCGGTCCGGATGCTTTCATTCTCAGCCATAAGCCGCCTTGCCTCGATATCTGCCTGATATACAGGGATACCCAGATGGTGGAAAATATTACAAATAATTGATTTACCACTCCCAATCCCGCCTGTGACTCCCACCCTAAACATCAGCGCTCAACGATATATTCGACACTCTTGGGAGTGAAATTAACGGATTGTATATATACCGGCATTTTGATGATCTGGACCTGTAGTTTATTTCCCAGCATATTACCCACTTCTGCATAGTCAATCACGGCCCGGAACAAATGCTCATTCAGGGTCTCATAAGCACTCAGTCCAATCTGGCAATTGACGGTTACCGCCGGTGGAAATGGCCGGAGGAGGAGGGAATCAGGCATATTGACAACTTCTATCTGGACTTTCAGACTTGCTTCAGTAAATTTCTCAATGGGGACCTGTATCCATACCTCGAGGGGATCGAATTCAACTTTATTCTGAGGCTGCATTTTCAGTTCCATATCGAAACTCCTGTTAACATCTGACATGATCACCTGCTCTGTGTTTACTACCTTGATGGTATCAATAATTACTTCAGGTCCGGAAATAGTGACACTATCAGGTTCCACCAGATAGGGACCAACCTGCATATATTGTTTTTCAAAGCTGATCTCAAAGTCCGGTTCAACGGGGACCTTTTTACTCATTTTGTCAGCGAACTGGAAAAATAGTGTATCCGGACTGATACTCACGATTTCGATATCCGCCAACTGTTTTGTGATATCCTCCCTTGCAGAATTGGTCTTTATATACATTGTTGAAAGATCACCGAGGACCCTGTTAGGTGAAAAGGTTTCTACATCAAATATGATGGGATCAATATATGACCGTAACTTGTATTTCAGCAATGTATACCCACCGGCATTCACAGACAGTTCCAGCCTGTCAGGAATGTCATTAACGAGCACTTGCTTTTCCGGGAACTTTATATACCGTACAGGGTATGAGATGGTTGTTGGATAATCCTTATTCATGGCCGTCAGAAACCAGAATAAGACAGAGAGTAACAGGAAGAAGAAATAGACCAGAACCCTCCGGTTCATGGTTATCTTTTTCCTGCGTGGCCTCCTCGTTTTACCAAGGAAATCAGCCAAAACTCTATTACCCGGGGTTCGATCCTGCATTCATCAGTTTTTGAACTGGTTCATACTTTTCCCCATCCAGGGAATGATCCTACTTCTGGGAAGCCAGATCAGAACTATCCTTCAGAATTGCGCTCTTATCGATCTTGATCCTGACATTATCCGCTATTTCTACGGTTACTGTCTGATCCTTGATATCCATCAATTTGCCGTAAACACCACCTGTGGTTACAACTTTGTCACCTTTATTCAGGTTTTCCCTGTAAGTCTTAAGGTCTTTTTGCCTTTTCATCTGCGGCCTGATCATGAAGAAATAAAACACCACAATGATCAGTAAAAGAAACACAAAAGATGGGACCGGACTTTGATCCGGGGATTGGGGCATAAGAAAAATCATCATAAAATTATTCATCACAATTTCGATTTATGTAAATATTAAGATTCGTTTCTAGTGATATTTGCTTTTATGGTAAGGTATACAACCTGGACCTTCCCATTTGTTTTTAATGTTACTGTCTTACTCTGCTGCCCCATTCTTCCAGATGAATCGAATACAACTTCAACAGATCCTTTCTCTCCAGGAGAAATAGGTTCCTTGCTGTATTTCGGAACCGTACATCCGCAACTTGCGCTGGCATCCAAAATGACAAGTGAGGCACCTCCATCATTCGTAAATATGAAATTATAACCAACCTTTTCCCCCTGTAATATCCTTCCAAGGTTATGTTCGGTTTTCTCAAAACTGATTTCAGGCATTGATCCGGTTATATCTTCAACCGTCTCGGAAACCTCGTTGGATTTTTGATTCGTACAGTCAGCACCAAATAAGAGTAAAGTCAACAGTACCGTAATGTGTAACAACCTCATAATCGATTCAGAAAGTGCAAAGTAACAATAATTTTATTTCAACAGCAATAGCATCTGATCAGACTTCACCGATCAGACCACGTCCGCTCTTTTTGATCTTCCCCTCCTTTTTCAATCCGGCGAATATATTGTCGAGGATACCGTTGATGAACTTGCTGCTCTTTTGCGTGCTGTAAAGCTTAGCTATTTCCAGGAATTCATTGATGGTAACCTTAGTGGGAATAGAAGAAAATTCAATGGCCTCAGATATGGCGAGCTGCAGGATCAGGCTATCAGTAAACGCTATCCTCTCCAATTCCCAGTTATTGGCTGATGCCCTGACCATTTCAAGGTATGGCTCTTCATGCTGTATGGTTTTTCGCAGCAGGGTCCTGGCATAGTCCTCGTCATCATTTTCTTTGAACATGGTCATAAGGGGTCCCCCCCCGGACTGATCTGCAACGAATTTCTTCAGTGTCTTAACAATCATATTAATGACAAAATCCACATCTCCAATCCAAAATATACTCTGTTCTTCAAGGTTGGTATAAAGATCCTCATAATTCATAACCACATCGCTGTAAAATCTCTCCACCAGCCTTTTATCATACTTATATGCCTGCTCCGTTTCCTTCATGTAGGTATGATATAGGTCGGATTCAGTAAAAAAAATGAAGAGGTTTTTGATGATTTCGGGATACTGCACCCAACTCACGGAACGCTTTAACTTGTACTTTTGAAGATCCCTGTTGTTCCTCAGCTGGGCAGCAAGCTGGTTATCGATAAAACGGGTGTTGGGATTCAGATCTGCCTCTGTCGGCACCTTTTTCTGTTTTGCTAGTTCAATCTTTGATTCAGCATAGTCTATCACATCCAGGACCAGCAGCATAAGCAGATGATACAACTCATAGGATTTTTGTATGCTATGCAGGAGTTCCTTTTCGGAACTTGCATAGGTTTTACCCTCCACTTTATGGTAGGCATATAATGTTTGGAAAACCTTGATCCTTAACAACCTTCTGCTAAACATCCTTTATAAAGAACCAGTTAAAAATGAAACGGAGGCAAAATAAGCGAATAATCTCCTTATACACAATCAATCAATTGATTATTTGCGATTTTCTAAAATTATTTTCTATTTTTGACAAGCTAACCATACTCCTAACTAAATTTTAACACTGATGGCAGACGGAACCGAAAAAAATGATGACGTTGTCAAGACTGAAAGGGAAGAGATTTTTTCGAAGTCGGTAAGAGCTGGAAAAAGGACATATTTCTTTGATGTCAAAACAACAAGAAGGAATGATTATTACCTGACGCTTACAGAGAGCAAGAAAAGGTTCAACAGGGACGGCAGGTTTTATTTTGAAAAGCACAAAATTTTTCTCTACAAGGAGGATTTTGAAAAATTCACAGACGGATTAGCCGAGGCAATCGGATACATCAAGGAAAATGCCCCGGAAATCCTTGATAGAGATGAATACGAAAGTCAAACCACGGAAACAGCCAAACCTTTGGCAGAGGAAGCCATCGAGCAGAAAACTGTAAATGAAGAAGTGGAAAGTGAAATATCGGAAACAGCAGATACAGTCGAATCTTCTGTAGAAGAGGAAGTTGGAGAACCAATTACGGAAAACTTTTCGAATGTAGAATTCGAAGACCTGGACGACACACAGAAAAGTTGACAGACCTGTCAGCTTTTCTTTTTTTTCATTAATTATTCAATATCAGGGGGATTGGCCTGTTGCTGTTTTATTAAGAAATCCTTAATCTCAGCAAGGTTCAATTCTTTAACATTGGTGATAATAAAGTTAGACTTCATAAAATCTCCATACTGATTACATTCGATTATAGCAGATCGGAATACATCTTTGAGGGCAACTTTCAAGGGTACCATCACAACCAGCGTGGCAAATTGTACCAGGAAATCAATTTTTTCTATCTCTGCATTACATTTTACTAGGATATCATCAAACTCGTTTTTTATAATTTTCTTCTGCAGATCACTGAATTCAGCTTTCTTCTTACCTATCAGTACAACAAAATACCTTAGTTTTGATCCTTTTCCTCCCAGTCCCGTTGAAATAAATACCTGGTTCTCCTCCAACAGCTTGCTTTCAAGCAACATCCTGCTTTCCTGAAGAGCCAGAATGGCCCAGTTCCGCAGCTCCTGGTGTCCTTCTTTCAGGTATCTTTCAATGGTCCTGTATGCCAATACCTCCTCCAGTGAAGCGAGCATGGCAAACAGTGGCTTGCGGTCCCTCTCATCCTTATTGAAATCAAATATTTGTTCTCTCCGCTCCATTACCATCTCCTCATCCAGGTCTTTCTTAATGCTCCTTGAAAACTCAAAATATTCCATTTGCAGATCAATATCAATCTTTTCCTCCAGGATACTGAATGTCCCTGGAACCTCCCCAAAGATTTCCTGTATCTTATCGTATATGTTTTCGCCTTCCATGGAATAATTAAATGTATGAAAAGTTAGGTCTCAAGTCAAACTCTGCTCATCAAAACATGAAATCAAATGAATTATTGTGGGTGATTTGGTTTATATGAAAGGAGTTTAGTATTTTTAAAAAAAAACTACTTTGGAAGTTATCAATAATATCAAACAGAAAACGGAGCAGCTGATCCAACAGGGCTACGAGACAGATGCAGGGGGTTATATCCGCCGTGGTTGGGATATTTTCCAGGATAATATGGGTTTGTTTATTGCTTACACCCTCATAATGTTCCTGATCAGTATTTTAGCAGCCTTTATTCCTTTTGGATCACTTTTAGTTTCTGGTCCCCTGACAGCTGGCTTCTACATAGTTGCCAACAAAATCAGCAGAGGAGAACCGTATGAATTCGGGACCTTTTTCAAGGGTTTTGACTTTTTTGTTCCTCTGCTTCTATATTCATTGATTTCAGGTATTTTTGTTGCATTGGGACTGGTAGCATTGATTCTTCCTGGGATCTACCTTGCTGTCGCCTATACTTTTGCACCCCTTTTAATCGTTTTTGGAAAGATGGAGTTCTGGGACAGCATGGAATTCAGCCGGAATATGGTCACCAAAAGATGGTGGGAAATTTTCGGATTTGTGCTGCTGTTGATGCTGATTAATATAGTAGGTGCACTGGCATTTGTTGTGGGACTCCTCTTTACGATCCCAATTACTTACTGTGCCATATACGCTGCCTTTGAAGATATCGTCGGAACAGAATAAAACCTAAATACATGAAAAAGTTAATTTATTTATTTGCTATCATCCTGCTGAGTGTGTCCTGTACAACGGGAACCAAAAAAGCGGAGGCTACGTCTGAATCTCAGGCCATTTCAACAGAGCATCTTACTCAGGTAAAATTCAATGTCAAGGGTATGACCTGCGAAGGATGCGAGAATGCGGTCATGACGAATATTAAAAAACTGGAGGGGATACAGGAAGTCAGTGCATCACATGCATCGGGTGAATCAGTGGTCAAGTTTGACTCAACGCTTATCAGTTCCCAATTGATCTCGGAGGCCATCTCCGGTGCCGGGTACCAGGTTACAGGATTCGAATAATTACAATGGGAGATATTTTACTTACAGCAGGCGGTGGTGCCCTCATGATCCTGGGCCTTATAGGCTGTTTCCTTCCTGTTATTCCAGGTCCCCCGACCAGCTTTGTTGGCCTTCTCCTGCTTCACTTTTCCAACTTTGCTGAGTTCAGTTTCGAATTCCTCCTGGTAATGGGGGCCATTGCAGTAATTGTCACCATTATGGATTATATCGTACCTGTTTGGGGTACAAAAAAATTTGGTGGAAGCAAAGCAGGTATGTGGGGAGCAGCCATTGGCCTGGTGTTGGGATTAATCTTCTTCCCCCCGCTGGGGATCATTATCGGTCCTTTTGCAGGTGCTGTAATAGGTGAAGCAATAACAGGCAAGGATGCTGCCAGTTCTTTTAAAGCAGGACTCGGATCATTATTGGGACTAATGATAGGAATCGGGCTCAAATTAGCTGCTTCAATAGCAATGACATACTACTTCATAAAAGAACTTATCGTATAAAGATACCCGGCTTAGCTCCTTTCATTGTAACCCTTTCGCGAATGAGCTTTGGCTACAACCAGGTTCCGCTCATTTATTTCTCTCCGGTTGCATTCCTTGACCACTGCGTCTTCCTGGTCATCATTTTCCATTTCTACAAATCCAAAACCCTTCGATCTTCCGGTATACTTGTCCGTAATGATCTTGATACTTACCACTGTTCCGTACTCCTGAAAAAGCTCTTTTAGATCTTCTTCTTTTACAGCATATGGAATATTACCAACATAAAGTGTCATTATTGGAAATGTTGGTTTGTAATTATTATACAAGTTAACAATTATCTAACCACAAAGTCAAGAGCAAATAGGATAAATTACAAGTTTTAAGGATATTGTCAGCCAAGAGTTGCTACCATCACAGCTTTGATGGTATGTACACGGTTTTCCGCTTCCTCAAACACAATGGACCTTTCCGATTCAAATACCTCATCAGAAACTTCCATGGCAGATATGCCAAATTTTTGATTTATTTCTTGTCCAACCTTGGTTTCCAGGTTATGGAAGGCCGGGAGGCAATGAAGGAACTTCACGTTTTCATTGCCGGTCAGCTCCACCACCTTCTGATTGACCTGGTAGGGTTTGAGAAGCTTAATACGTTCCTCCCATACTTCGGCAGCTTCTCCCATAGAGACCCAGACATCAGTGTAGAGAAAATCAGCATCCCTGACCGCTCCCTCCAAATTATCAGTGATGTTGATCCTGGCCCCTGTTTCGGCGGCAATAGCCCGGGCTTGTTTCACCAATCCTTCATCAGGTTGACATGAAAGGGGAGCAGCAGCCCTGAAGTCCATGCCCAGCTTGGCCGCACCAATCAATAGGGAATTGCCCATATTGTTACGTGCATCACCCAAATAACAAAAACTCATTTCGTTAAATGGCCTTGCAAGGTGCTCTCGCATCGTCAGAAAATCCGCAAGTATCTGTGTTGGATGGAACTCATCTGTTAGGCCATTCCAAACAGGGACGCCGGAAAATTCAGCCAGTGTCTCAACCCTCTCCTGTCCAAAACCGCGGTATTCTATTCCGTCATACATCCTTCCCAGTACCCGGGCCGTATCTTTCATTGATTCCTTGCTGCCTATCTGCGAACCTGAGGGGCCAAGGTATGTAACATGTGCACCCTGATCATAGGCAGCTACTTCAAATGCACACCTGGTCCGCGTAGAAGATTTCTCGAAAATCAAGGCAATATTCTTGCCTCTCAGACGCTGTTGCTCTGTATTGGCATATTTGGCCGCTTTAAGGTCAGCAGATAGATCCAGCAGGAAACGGATCTCCTCCGGGGTAAAGTCAAGCAATTTCAGAAAACTCCTATTACTGAGATTAGGGGACATAAATCGAATGTTTAATTGATTAGATAGAGGGATTAAAGATATCGTTTTCCCTGGAAATTCAATCTTCGTATTCCATGGTAATCTTAGTACCGTATTTTTTATCTTCCAACTTTGTGGCTTCAGTAATGACACTCTTGTTTCCACCCTGCTCGATGAACTGGAGACAAGCCCTGATCTTGGGTGCCATGCTACCCCTGGTAAACTGTCCATCTTCAAGGTGTCTTATGGTATCCCTATGATCGAGGAATTCAACCCAATGTTCATTTTCTTTACGGTAATTCAGATATACATAGGGTACATCTGTCAGGATATAGAATTCATCTGCTCCGATCCGTGCCGCCAATAGACTGGAAGCCAGGTCCTTATCTATCACCACTTCAGCTGGCCTGACTTCATTCTTTTCATCAATATAGACAGGGATCCCCCCACCTCCTGCAGCAATCACGATAGTCCCCTGACGGGCCAGCGTTTCAATCACCTTTTCATTGCTTATCCTGACAGGTTTTGGAGAAGGCACCACCCGTCTCCACCCATCTTGCTGTTTCTCTGTCTCCTCAAATCTCCAGTCTTTCTCTGAGGCCAGCTTATTTGCTTCTTTTCGGGTATAGATCTGCCCAATCCGTTTCTGCGGATCACTGAAAGCCGGATCATCCTTATCTACCTCGACCATGGTGACCAGGGTAACCACTTCCTTGTCAATCCCATGCTTATTCAGAACATTCCTAAGCATCCTTTCCACCATATATCCTATTCCCCCCTGTGAATCAGCAACGCATATGTCTACAGGCATCTGTGGAATTCCGTATACCTGTTCACCTGCATCATTTCTCATCAGTATATTCCCTACCTGGGGACCGTTCCCGTGGCTGATTACCAGGTCGTATCCTTCCTTCAGCAGGAATACCAGGTTTTCCAGGGTTTCGGTTGTATTTTGTTCCTGTTCGTCTATGGTTCCTTCCTGGTTCCCTCTCAACAGAGCATTCCCTCCCAGGGCAATTACAGCCAGTTTTTTCATACCTTGACCTTTAATGTAGGCAATGTCACAAATCTATGAAATTAGGTTTGGAACTGAAAGCGAGGAACATTCAATAAGGAACCTTTGGTTAAGAACTTAGCGCCTTTTACTTAGAAATAATTAGTATTTTTAGACGTTCTTGTTCTCAAGGCCTTGATACTGTGTCAAAATCTATCCTAAAATACCTGCCCCTTACCTTGCTTGTAATGCTACTTGTTGATTGCAACAGGAGGGAAAGGCAAGGATTGGCAGAAGGCAGGATTGAATTCAAGATCACCTATGAACAACAGGAGGTTGGGGGCTATTCGGCCAGCCTGCTTCCATCAAAAATGACTATGGAATTCAGGGAAAACATAGTGAAAAATACGATACAGGGTGGTATGGGATTTTTTAACCTTGTAAATGTATCAGATCTGAATACTTCCCACTTTATTACGTATCTGAAATTTATTGACAAGAGATATATTTTCAGTGGTGATGAAAATGAAACCCCATGTTGTTTCGGGATGTTGGATGGTATGGAGATTGATTTTACCAGAGAGACAAAGGAAATCATTGGTTTCGAATGCAAGAAGGCCATAGCCACTTTCCCTGACGGTGATATTAAATCATTTGATATCTGGTACACAGAAGAGCTCCAACTTGATAAACCCAATGGTAATAGTCCTTTCCAAAAAATTCCCGGGGTACTGCTGGAATTTAACACAATTATGGGAAATGCCAATATGCACATGGTAGCAAAGAATTGCGATGTTACCAGGGTCCCTGCAAGGGTTTTTGAACTCCCAAAAAATTACACCCAGGTTTCAAAGGATGAGATAGAAACCATATTGAATGCACTACTCGACTGACTACCCTTCTTCCTAGAACAAAATGGCAAAGAAAAAGAGAAAGAAAAAGAAATACTTCGGGTTTCTGCGTGATGAAAGATTCAAAATGACGCTGGGAATATTTTTTATCCTTTTTTCACTTTACCTCTACCTGGCTTTTATTTCATATTTTTTTACCTGGAAAACCGATCAGAGCTTTGAGTGGTCACGCGTATTTTCGGGCCCCGAGATAATAGTAGATAACTGGGCTGGGAAATTTGGAGCCTTCCTCGCCAATAAATTCATCAATCACTGGTTCGGCATCGCTTCTGCAGTCCTTCCCTTCATTTTGCTGATAATAGGCTTACGCCTCATTAATATCCGCACCCTGCCATTGGGGAAAACAGGCCGTATCTTACTGGTAGGAACCATCCTGCTGTCCATTATCCTGTCTTTCCTGTTCGGCGATGCAGGTGGATTCCTGGGGAGCGGACCGGGAGGTGGACATGGTTACTTCCTGAGTGAGTGGTTAATATCCATATTAGGAAAAGTCGGTACAATATTCCTGCTGGCCATCCTGGTACTGGCATTTGCATTGTTCTCATTTGACAGTACCCTTGAAAAAATACTGAGCCTGTTTAAAAAGGAAGAGAGGGCTGAAGGAGCTGATCCCTGGATTAGCGACCAGGAAGACCAAATGACCGGTGTCCCTGGTGATATTTCGCCAGATAAGGATGAAAATGGCATGGATGACGAAGGGGATGAAAGCAAGATAGATGAAAGCCTAAAGTTTAAAACACGTGGGACCGAGTTTGTCGATTCCCGTGATAGAGATGATGAAACCGGCGTTGATGAAAGCGGAACAGAAGACACAGTTGAAATCAAGGATGACAACGAGATCGAGATGACGGTTGAAAAAAAGCAGAACGGCGAGACAGTGGATCCCCATACAGCCCTTGAACTGGAGGACTATGATCCAACCCTTGATCTTTCTAATTACAGGCTGCCATCCATAGACCTGCTTGAGGAGCATAAGTCTGGAGACACCACCGTCAGCGAAGAAGAGCTGATCAGCAACAAGAACCGTATTGTACAGACACTTGGAAATTATAAGATCCAGATAGATAAAATCAAGGCAACCATAGGACCTACGGTAACCCTCTATGAAATAGTTCCTGCCCCGGGTATCCGTATCTCCAAGATCAAAAACCTGGAAGATGACATCGCCCTGAGCCTTTCAGCCCTGGGTATCAGGATCATCGCTCCCATACCCGGCAGGGGAACTATTGGGATAGAGGTCCCCAACCGCAAACCGGAGATTGTATCCATGAGGTCTATAATAGCCTCCAGGAAATTCCAGGAATCAAAGTTCGAACTGGCCATTGGCCTAGGGAAGACCATATCCAATGAAACCTACGTGGTTGAACTGACCAAAATGCCCCATCTGCTGATAGCAGGGGCTACGGGACAGGGAAAATCCGTCGGATTGAACGCCATCATCGCTTCCTTGCTCTACAAAAAGCATCCGGCCCAGCTTAAATTTGTCATGATCGATCCAAAAAAGGTCGAACTGACTCTGTACAATCATATCGAAAAGCATTTCCTGGCCAAACTGCCTGATTCAGAGGAGCCCATTATCAACGATACACAGGAAGTGATACGGACCCTTAATTCCCTGACCATCGAAATGGACGACAGGTACAACCTGCTCAAAAGTGGCAAGGTAAGGATCATTAAGGAGTACAATGAGAAATTCATTGCCAGGAAACTGAATCCCAGGGAAGGCCACCGGTATTTGCCCTACATCGTGGTCATCGTAGATGAGTTTGCAGACCTTATCATGACGGCAGGCCGTGAAATTGAAACACCGCTGGCTCGTCTTGCCCAGCTGGCAAGAGCCGTTGGGATACATCTGATCATTGCCACCCAGCGTCCGAGTACAAATATCATCACTGGCTCCATCAAGGCCAATTTCCCTGTCAGGATTGCTTTCAAGCTCACTTCAATGATGGATTCAAGGACCATCCTTGATAGTCCCGGTGCCAACCAGCTGGTGGGCCGAGGAGATATGTTGATCTCTGTTGGCAGCGATATGGTCCGCCTTCAGTGCGCATTTATAGATATCTCCGAAATTGAAAGAATCACAGACCATATCAGCGCACAGCAATCCTATCCGGAAGCTCACCTCCTGCCCGAGTACGTGGATGAAAGCAGGACTGACCTGAATGGTTTCGACCAGAACGAAAAAGATGAGCTATTTGAAAAAGCTGCCAGGTTGGTGGTTGAATTTCAGCAAGGATCCACCTCACTGATCCAGCGAAAGTTTTCCATAGGCTACAACAGGGCAGGGAGGATAATTGACCAGTTGGAATCCGCAGGCATAGTTGGTCCCTATGAAGGCAGCAAGGCACGCCAGGTACTTATCACGGACCTTTTAAGTTTGGAACGGTTTTTGGACAATGATACCGAAAGCTTGTAATGATAATGAAAAGATATATTTTCATAGCACTCAGCCTGGTAATCGCACAGCTAATGCCAGCCCAGCAAGATCTGACTATGGCTGGCCAGGATCCAGCTGCCAGAAAGATCCTGGACAGACTGGCAAGCCAGGCCCAGGCAGATTACCCTGTTAGCATCAGCTTTAATTATACCTATGAATCCCTTCCTGAAAACCAACAAAATACTGAAATTG
>Ga0209345_10002597_pt1 | contig 19697 bp, 17 predicted proteins | sample Cruoilmetagenom7_FD_187294 | JGI IMG/M metagenome (GOLD analysis project Ga0209345, IMG submission 187294) | Oil polluted marine microbial communities from Coal Oil Point, Santa Barbara, California, USA - Sample 7 (SPAdes) (version 2) | ecosystem: Environmental > Aquatic > Marine > Oil seeps ... | reverse complement strand
CCATCAACGAGATGTGGCAAACCGACTTCACCTACTTCAAGATCATCGGTTGGGGTTGGTTCTACCTCAGCACGATTCTGGATGATTACAGCCGCTACATCATTGGCTGGAAACTCTGTGGACCTGTCGCGCTTTCGTGCCGCCCCAAGTGCTCGTTTAAGCCGCTTTCCGTTCAAAAGCGACGGGGCTTTTCCAACCCAATGCTGAGTGGCGACGTCGCGGATTGTAGAACCCGTTTATGTACTCAAAGATCGCCATCTCAGCTTGCCGCCGCGTTTCCCAAGACCGCCGCCAGATCAGTTCGGCCTTGATGGTTTTGAAGAAGGTCTCGACGGCTGCATTATCATAGCAATTACCTTTTCCGCTCATCGACGCCTTGAACCCATGCTGACGCAGGATCTTCTGGTAATCGTGAGAGCAATATTGGCTTCCACGGTCCGTATGATGGACGCAGCCCTTTGGAGGAGCACGGAAGGCGATAGCCATGTTCAGCGCCCTAATCGCCAGATCACGTTTCATGCGATTGCTGACGGCCCAGCCAATGACGCGGCGAGAATGCAGGTCCAGGATCACAGCAAGATATAGCCAGCCTTCGCGGGTCCAAACATAGCTGATATCGCCAGCCCATTTCTGATTGGGCTTATCTGCGTTGAAGTCCCGATCCAACAGGTTTGGCGCAATGTTGAACTTGTGATTGCTGTCCGTGGTCACCTTGTGTTTGCGGGTTCTAACAACGGATATGCCGTTTTGGCGCATCAAACGGCCTACGCGGCGGTGCCCAACATCAAGGCCAATCTCCTTGAGCTCTTCGGTCATGCGGGGCCTGCCATAACTGCCCAAACTGAGACGCGACTGTTCCTTGATGTGTGCCAGCGTCACCAGATCACTGCGTTGTCTACGGCTGGCCGGACGACTGCAGAAAGCCCGCAATCCGCGCGCGCTGACCTCCAGAACATGACACAAGCGCTCTGTCGGAAACTGACCTCGGTGTTCTTCCACAAACCTGAACCTCACGGCTTTTGGCTCGCGAAGAACACCGTGGCCTTTTTTAGGATGTCCCTTTCCTCCTTGAGAATGCGGTTCTCACGCCGAAGCCGGTCATTCTCTTGGGCGAGGCTTAAATCCTTCTTCGAAACCACGTCTGAGTCTCGATGCGTAGTGATCCACTTGTTCAGCGTCGACATGCCCACGCCCAGATCATCAGCCACCTGCCTACGCGTTAGCCCGCTTGTCAGCGCTATACGCACCGCATCTTGGCGGAATTCGTCCGTCCGTTTCAGTCCCATAGTAAGTCTCCTTTGTTGCAGTAAATGCTATCAAAGGAGCGGCATCAAACCGCGACTGGTCCACTACTACTGGACCCGATCCCAAGGTCCTCACCGAAACACTTTAAAATCCCGCTGCAGAGAGAAGAAAATCCCGTTGGATTTCGCCGATCCGCCGGAGTCGGGGTTGAAATATTTGTACTCATAGCCAAGGACCAGGTCCCAATCTTCCGTGATATCATGGCTGTAGGTGGCATAAAAACTGCCTCGCTCCCGGCCTTGATTGCTTGCATTATTTCCAACAAGAGAGATGTCGGCGTAGTTGAGATTGAAGGCCAGCCCCGAGACATCATTCAGGTCGACTGCGTATCCAAGATCGACCTGCGTTGTTTCGGTTGCTCGGGACAGGGTGTCGCTGATTTGCGCGGTGCGGGATAAGCTGGCATTAAAGGCGCCGCGAGAGGTTTCCGTTGAATAGGCGATGCTGCCAATGGGGCGGGGATTAAAGGTTTCGCCTTCGGCCACCCCAATACTGAATTCAAACGCGCCGTTTGTAAGCTCGAATGTTCGGCCAGCTTCGATGTTGTTCTGCCGCCCACTTTGCGTGATAAATGTGTCGAGCGATGCGCTGACGTCGCCGTCTGGCATCTGACGCTGGAAGAAGACCGACCCAACTGGTCCACTCAGGTTGTTCTCGGTGCCCGGGAACGCACCAAAGGTTTCTAGCACCTTTGAGTGGCCAAAATCTATGCTGATCGTCGAGATCGCGGACAGTTCATAATCCAGCCCGAAGGTTAAATTGCGGGTTTCTCGTTCGGTATCAGCGGCATCGTCGGCCCTGTATAGGCTGTCAGAGACATCCAGGCGACCGCGGGCCACAGGAGAGAAGCGAAAGGATAGCCCCACGGCGGCGGTGTCGGTCTGGTTTGAAACAAGCAGCGGATCTGTGGTGTTGACGTATCTGCGCGCCTGGCTGTTAAGGTCAAATACAAACCCTATCGGTCCCTGAAGGCCGGTTTCGAAATGAATTCCGGCATAGTATTCTTCCCGCTGGCCGCCGCCCCTGAAAAAGTCCTGATCGTTGATGTCCCCCTCTAGCAAGGGATCCAGGAACGCCAGATCTGGTTTGGAATAGCTCGCCAACAGCGACAGTCGGCTGTTGATACCATCAAGAGTATAAGAAAGATCGGCCTTAGGATCGCGAAAGTCAGAATCGGTTCCTATAAGGGGATCGTTGACGATCCTCCCGACACCTTCGGCAGAAAAGGATAGGGCGTGTGGCCCGCTTTCATTGTCGAACCCGAAAGAAAAGACAGTGTCCGAATAATAGGTTGTACCAACCGACGTATTATCCAGCCGGATATTGTCTGTCGCCGCGACTTTTTCACGGATGCCAAAGGTGAACAGCTGATCGCCCGGCAATTCTTGCCCTGCGGCAGGCAGAGCGACGGCCCAGAATCCAAAGGATGCAGCCCAGATCGAAATCAGGGACGGTTTGTGGGTGAACCGGGTCATTGCCCTTCTCTACTACTCGAACAGTCTGCGTTGGGGGATTTTTACGACATCTCCGGGTGACAGAACCGTCCCTCCATTGATACCAGATGTGCCTCCGGCTGGTGTGCGATAGTTAAACAGATATGTGGTGACGGCGCCGGTCTTTCGGTCGGTGCGGTGCAGCTCGATCCGTTTTTCGGCCGCAAACCGACTAAGGCCGCCACCTTCGGCGAGAAACTGCAGCAAGGTGGTGCCTGGCTTGACTTCCTTGCGGCCTGGCGCCTCGAACTGACCCAAGGCATAGACATCCATCAACCGGCTCGATGATGATCCAGAGCGGGTGGGTCTTTCTTGAACCAGCGAAGACACTGAGACATAGACATTAGGGGCTGCAGCAAAACTAGGGGTTAGGACGGAAGACAGGCTTTGGCGCACCTGCTCTACCGAGCGCCCCTTTACTGACACCGTTCCGGCCATTGGAAAACTGAACGTGCCATCTGGCAGAACCAAGACATTGCGGTTGAGGTTCGAATCCTCCAACACTTCGATTTGCAGCGTATCGCCCGGCCGGATGACATAGTCATCTTGGGCAGAGACTTGTTTGGCTGATCCAAGGACAAGCATCGCAACCATGAGAAAGCCAAGACAGAGGCTCGTAAAACGTAAAAGCATTTTCCACCTTTGGGCAGTTCGATCGGGAACCCAGATTATACCGGTTATTTGCCTGGATTATGGCTTGTTTCTACACGCTTGGGTATCAGGGCGCCAACAAATTGCTTCAAGTGCGGCAGATTTGCCTGAATGGGGTGGAATCAATTTAGTATGGCCAGGTTGCCAAAGGTGATTGGTTTGGTGAACGGGCATTGTCTCGACTGGTAATTTTGGGCGCTTACGGCGATCTACCTATTTGTTTATAAAAACTTTTCTTGTTTTTTCTGGTCAAACAAATGGTTCGTTGTATGAGGCCTCCCACGGCAAGGATTGCCCTGGGGCAGAATTACCAGCCCTCCACTCTCCAGGGGGTGCGCGGGCCAATCGTAATGAAGTCATCTGGAATCGATTCCGGGTAGTTGGTGCGCAGATCGAACCCGGTAAGACCGGGATTTTGGCGCGACGAGCCGCTGGCCCAGAGTGTATAGAGACCGTAGCCTCCTATCCGGTCATAGCCGGATGGCGCAGCATCATTCCCTTCCGTCACGATGTGAGAGATATGATCGATGCGGATAGCCGCGCGTTTTTGTGGCGATAAGGCCGGCCAATCCGCGAAATAGAGGGGGACGGGATGGCCTAACGCATAATATCCAGGGGTCGTGTGCCAGGCCAAGGATAGGGCGTTGTACTCTACCCCGGTGACTGTTTCGATGCGGCTTAGGGCCTGGGTCAGTTCCCTGATGGAATGCTCTCGTAATTTGTAGGGCTTTCCGGGGAAAATACCTGAATAGAGACTTAGATAGGCCAAGCTTACCGCCCCGGCCCAGATACACAAAAGGGCCGGTGCAAAGCGCCCTACCACCCTGCCCCGATCATAGAATGCGGCCCCTGCCACCGCGACCGCTATAAGGACAAAAGGCATGACCCACAGAACAAAGCGGAATTCCTTGTGTGCTGGAATATGAAAAGCCAGTACGCCGACAATCAATGCACCGATGACCGGCCATAACCGCGGCCAGAGCAGGATCATCCCCACCATCCCCACTAACACCAGACCGCCGGTATCCACCCCCATTTTCTTGACATAAAAAAGCAGTTCGGTGCGACCGAAGGTCGAGGCGACGTCATAGGAGAAATTTAGCCGGAAATTATCGATGTAAGAGGATAGAAACCCACCCCAGAATATTTGGTCCAGCACGCCGGCCAAACACAGGGCCACGACATTGCCTAGCAAGATAGGCCCTGCGGCTTTTCGAAGTCGGTAGAGAGAAACCAACCACAAAAGCCCCAGGACAGGCACCAGTTGATAGCGCAGCATAAAGATCAGCCCCATCAGGAACCCAAATCCGAAAAGTCGTGCACGGCTGCGTGGCTGTACCATCCAAAGTATCAACCAAACCAGGCCGTAGGCTGCCAATACGCCCGGCATTGGTTTGTGTGCTGTATAGACGAAATGATGCCAAAAGCAGCCGAGCAAAAAGGCAAGGATCGCCGCACGTTCGTTCCAGACGACCTGTGTCAGCCGGTACATGCCCACTGGCAGGGTCAGGCTGATCAGGCAAAGCACGACCTTTACAAACGGGATATAAAGCCAGGGTTCGTCCAGCCCCAACCCCTGCCCCATCCAGAGAATCCCCGCCAGGCAAAGTGGAATAAACCAAGAGCGGATGCCAAAGACATATTCCCAAGGGATGACGCCATAGTCATAAACCAGCCTGTGGGCCTGTTCGAGATATTGAAAGGTTTCGTCCGGGTGCAGAGGGATATCGGCCCATTGCGCAACCAAAATACGCAGACCAAAGGCCAGGATTAGAACCGGAAAGAACCAGCGCCAGGTTACGGCCGTGCCCTTATTAGGGCCTGTGGTGTCGGGCTCTGGGAACAGAGATGATATTCCCATCAAGCGCTTCTTTTCCCCGTTATCAACCACTTACTCAACTCGATTTATGGTGGCGATGCATAGCAAAGACCGCCTTTTTGAGCAAGCCTCTTGCCAATGGGTCGGCTTCGGTTTTGCTCCGCCTGAACTGTCCCAACCCGCACATCTTATTTTTTGCAGTGCTCAAAAATTCCGCCTACCTTATCGAACATCCCCTCTATCAGCGCATCTGTTACAAGGCTGTGGCCGGATGGAGAAAAATGGGAATGACCCTTTTCACGATATAGCCATGGCTCGGATCGAGGGTGCTTGTCGAATTTGGCAATCGGGCTGATAACCCGGTCCATCGTTGCATCATCTAGTTCCAGCTCGTCAACGCTGCTGAGATAGGCCTTGTAAATAGGAACGGGCACTTCGAGCATAAACCACTCGATGCCAAAGGCCTCGGCTCGTTGATGGCTTAGCTCTAAAAGAGCGGACGTATAGCGTGTCTGAATTTTGCGAAGAGACTCTGCTGCACCTTCAACCGGGGCATTGGTGGCGCTCGCGTCCTTTTGACGGCGCATACTGCCAATCTTGGTGAGGATTTTCTTTACGGTTAATCCGGCCCATTCCCTGACACCGCTATAGAGATGGCTGTGATTGATCAGCATCCGATAGACTGCAGACTGCATCAGACGATCCCTGATCGAAACGCCGGGAAGATAGCTTGCGTTCGTCGGCTGAGGAATGCCTGCTGCGTCAAGCTTGTAGAGGCCCGGCCGCATATTGTCCTCGAAATCCCCGGCACCAAACTGTGCAATCACAATATCAGGGTCATAATTTACGGTTCTCGCCTCAAATTCACGCAACATTTCTTCGGTGCTAAACCCGGAAACGGCAAAGTTTAACACTTCGATCCGATATCCCAGATCAGAAAGCCGAGTTTCAAGCAGCGCGCCGACGGTGTCGTCGTATTCTGCCTCATAGCCCATGAAATAGCTGTCACCCATCAGCCCGATGCGGCAAACTCCTGCGGGTTTCTCTAGCGTGAATTCCTGATTGCTGCGCATCCCTTGGGCATTGATGCGCATTATGACATCAGCTTCTGGGGTTACCTGGCGGTAGACCGCATTTGGGATGTTTCCACGAATTCCATAGTCTGTGCCGGTGATAAACCGCGGCATCCTGAGTTGCGGGTCCATAACGCGCAGAAAGGCTTCGCCAAAGAAGCCCGCGTAAACAAACCCAACCGCACAGATCACCACCCATTTTGCGACGCGGGTTGCGAACCCGAGCTTATGTGTTTGCTGTGTCATTTTCTTACTCGCATGCTTTGCAAAATGCCTCAGAAGTCAAAATAGATGAATTTTTGCCCGGTTGTGGCGACCAAGAACATGATCGAATAAAGCAAAAACAAAACCAGGTTAAAGACAGCAAATTTCGGCAGCCTATCCCATGGGTTTACCCGACCGGTCAGACGCATCAAAAGCTCAGCAATCACCAACGGTGTAATTGCGAAGAAAACGATCCCGTAGCTCTCTGACCAGGCTGGCATCCACATATGCCTAAGGATGTAGAAGGCATCACCAAAACTGTCTGCCCTGAAAAACACCCACGAAATCATCGCCAGCAAGAACATAATGACCGTTGCAGCGACCATAGCAGGAACGCGCAGATTGCTGTTCAACGCCTTCAATCGATGGTCAATATTGGCGATGCGGTACACAATAAGGATTGCACCATGAAAGGCGCCCCAGGCAACGAAAGTCCAGGCTGCGCCGTGCCACAGCCCCCCCAGCAACATCGTCAAAGCAAGATTGCGATATGTTTTTGATAGCTTTCCGCGGTTTCCGCCCAGTGGGATATAGAGATAATCGCGCAGCCAGGTCGACAGCGAGATATGCCAGCGTTGCCAGAAATCTGATGGTGTGAGCGAGAAATAGGGCATCTTGAAATTCAAAAGAAGCTCAAACCCGAGCATCTTGGCAAGTCCTCTTGCCATATCGGAATAGCCGGAAAAGTCGCAATATATCTGGAACGTAAATGCCAACACGCCGGCGAGAAGCTCGGCAGGTGCTTGGGTCGCAGGGTCGGTAAAGATGCGATCAGAAACAACTGCCAGATTGTCTGCAATCACCACTTTTTTGTAAAAGCCCCATAGGAACAGTAACGCGCCATCGTGCAGGTTTTTCCGCGTGATTTCCCGGGGTTTTGAGAATTGCGGCAGAAGGTTCCGCGCTCTTTCAATCGGCCCGGCGACCAGCTGTGGAAAGAAGCTTACAAAGGCTGAAAACTGCAGCAAGTTGCGCGTAGGTTGCATATCACGACGATAGATGTCAATCGTGTAACTCATTGTTTGAAAGGTATAAAAAGAGATACCAACTGGAAGAACAAGGTTTAATGTGATGGCATCAACTTGCCAGCCTACGGCACTTGCGACCTGTGCAAACTCTGCTGCAAAGAACCCAAAATACTTGAATACTCCAAGAATTCCCAGGTTGGTTACAATAGATACGGTCAGGAAAAGCCGTGCCCGACCCGCATCTTCCATAGCTTGGGATGCGGCCAGTAATGCAATGAGAACCAAAGCACCCAACCCGGTTAAAACCCCGATTAGTAAGATGCTCTCTGGTGCAAAAACCCCAATTGCCGCTAAGACCATCGCAAGCAGTGCAAATGGCGCACCTAACAGGCGCAAACCCGAGCGGTCGCCGGCAATGATTAGCCCGCAAACGAAATCGACCGCCGTTGAGATTGTGATCAAGATCAGAAACCGTACATCCCACCAGCCATAGAAAATGTAGCTGCCAATCAGGATCAGCCCATTTTGCAATACAAGCCGCCTTCGCAGCACAATGTACAGCGGGTAGAAGATGGCGAAGAAGGCGAAGAAAACCGGCTGAAAAAATATCATCTAGAAGTGTACTCTTCTATGATTTTGGTATTGATCGCCGTGTAGGCGGTGAAATTGAAATGCAGCGTGTCGTAGGAAAAACGATCCGGCAGCGGCCCATCACCACCTTCGAGCATAGCGTTGAAATCTATATGACCCTCAAGTGACTGAATCTTGGCATTCATTTCACTGACCAGCCTATAGAGGCTGTTATCCCAAAAAATAAGGCGACGGACCAAATCAGGTGATGCTGGTTGGATTATTGTCGCAATTCGCACCTTGATCCCTTGGCCTTCAGCAAGGTTTGCGAGACGTTGCAGCCGCTCCAATGCGACCCGTGAGATCCAATCGTGATAGGTTTGTGTGAAATCTGACTGTAGGCTTGCTGCAACCAAGTCGTTTATGCCTGCTGCCAGGATGATTTCGTCAGGTGGGGGGGTTATATCCAAGACATCGCGTTTGAAACGTCTTTCTAACTGCCCTGTTGTTTCTCCACCGATCCCGCTTGTTGCAAAAACAAAGTCAGGATTTTGCGGCAGGACTTCCCATCGCTTAATTCTGCTGTCGCCCACCAAAAGAACCCTGTGTTTGCCAGAGTCCCAGTTTTCCGGGAGACGTGTCGCAGAACGCGGCATCAGTTCGACTGCCGTAAGACGTTGCTTGATACGGCTTTCGCGCAACATCCAGACGAGCCCGACGCAAGCGCAGATTGCAAGGATGGCAACGGCCCAACCCAGTACGGAAAATACTCTGAACCACCTCATGTGAGCCCTACTTTGGAATTTACTCGAGGCCCCACAGGCTCGGTGTACAAGTTTTATCTTCTATTTCAAAACTCTCTATACCAAATGAAAACCTCACGACAAGCGAGCGCTGCCCAAGGCGAGCTGTATAGTTTTGGCCTGTGGTAGATGGGTCTAAAGCGAATGTTTTCGGCTGGAACGTCCCGATTTACCAATACATTCAAAAGGACGCCCAAACAGGATGCTGTGGCACAGGTCATCAAGAGCTGACATGGGGGCCCGTGAGTTTGTGGAAGGGTCAGTGTATCAGTGATTGACCCAAGGCCGCGCCGCAATCGTTAGGGCGGACACAAAGCCATTAAATATGAAAGCACATTTTCATACCCTGAAACGCAAAAGTGGCGACCCGAGAGCCGCCACTTTGCAATTATTTTCTGTCAGGCTTAGGCCTTTTTACGGCGCTTAAATCCTGCAAAGGCACCAAGAGCACCAATCAGCAAGAAACCTGCTGCGGGGACAGGAACCTGGACTGACAGGCGAATTGCCAAGTCGTCGTGGTTGTCATCTTTGCCTGCACCGCTATCGTCCAGGAACAGCCAGATGGCATTGCCTTCTGTTCCCGTCGCGTCCCCGTCTACTGACGCGAAGAAGCCGCGCAGAGGATCGTCGTTGTCGCTGCCATTAGAAATGGTGTAGGCATCGGAATCGGTGTCAAAGCTGAAGTCGATCAGCGTACCAGCGCCGCCATCGACAATACCCGAAGTCCATGTGGCAATTGGCGTTCCAATAGGTGCGGTTTGGAGATCACCACCAATGCTATTGGAGAAGATTTCGTTGCCGCCGATGTTAAAATCGTTGGTGAAGCCTGCTTCCCAGCCATAAAATTCAGCAACCAACTGGCCTTCGCCAACAAATTCAACAGCTGAACTAAACCAACCATCCAGCGTAGCGCCCAACCCGAGTGGTCCCAACAGTTCGTTGGTGGCGCTGCCGCCTGGGATTGTAGCGCTGGTCATGGCCGTCGCACCGCCATCAACGAGCTTAAGGCTTGTCGCTTGCGCCGCTCCTGTTGCCAACATCAGACTAATTGCTGCACCAGTAAAATAAGTAACGATTTTCATATTCGTGCCCCCTAACAATAAAATTTACACTCCACCTAATAGGTAACATGTCTTTGCTTTAGGGCTCAATCACTTTGTGCCTCGGCTTGAGGCTTGCAAAACAAAGGATTTAGGCTGCGTTGACCCATTTTGACCTACGCCAGTTTTCGCAAATTTCGGCGAAAAATGGCAGAAATTGGGCAGAAATCAGGTGTTTTTGGCAACTTGTGGCGGCGAAAACAAGGCGGCTTTTTTTCCCGATATGGGATTTTCCAGTAGGCTTGCACTGTTTCCGTACTGGAAACATTTTATGCATACTTGGCGCATTCTGCAGAAATGCCCAACACAAGCGGCGATTCAGGCACAATCCGGCAGAAGATTCGCGGATTCAAAAGTAACTGATTCGTCCATCAACGGGTCATGGGTGCTGTGAAAGCACGGTGTATGCCTGGCACCTTGAGAAGCCGAGGAGGTTTGCCTTGTATCACCAGAATGGCCCCGCGTTTCAGGTCGGTTCCCGCCCTGAAAGCCACTTGCGCGCAAGCCGCTGTCCATGATTTTCCCAATGGAAGGTCGACATGTGGGCCGCGAACCATGTCAGCAGCCAACTGATAGGGCGTTTGACTAGATAGCGTTCCGCAGTCGACCCGGTGTTCATCCATCCGTAGATCATGAGCATATGCCATATGTAGAGCGCATAAGAGATGCTGGCGATATAACGCGCGGGGCGGGATTCAAGGACCAGTAAAACCACGCGCAGGCGGCAATGCATCACAACCCCGATTAACGTCATCGCAATATAGGGGCGCAAATATGTCAATGGCTGGCCGTGATCATGTGACGAGATAACAAAAAGAATACACAGCAATATCAAGACGATCGTTGCGACAAGGCGGTTGGACAACAGCTTGCGCAACTGGTCGCCCCAATAGATGGAAATCAGCGCGAGCCACCCCCCCGAGAGGATTTCGTCCACCCGTAAATGGGTATTGATATTGGAAATGACGCCTGCGTCTATCCGCAACCCGGTAACGATCAGAGCTGCGGGAAAGACAAGCCAGACAGCCCGGCGGCCAAAGAACAGCACGCAAAGGCTGATGGCGAGATAAAAGTGAACCTCGACGCAGAGCGACCAAAGGTGGCCAACCGGTCCGCCGCCAAGACCATCCGTAAGGTAGTTGGATAAAAAGGTGATGTTCAGCAAGAAAGACGACAGTGGCAGGTCAAAGAATACAAAGAGCACAGAGAGAAACAGGAACAACGCCGGGACAATCCGCATCAGGCGTTTGACCAAAAATGGGAACACCTGTGGTTTGTGAAAGAGCATGGACGTAATCAGATAGCCTGACAGGCAAAAGAAGAGTGCCATCCCCATGCGCCCGGCTGCGGCATTCATCTGCCACTCTCTTGGGCCTAGTGGGGCGGTATGCGCCAATAGCACCAAGAGAATGCTGGTTGCGCGAACACCATCAAGGCACGGGACATATTTTGCCTTGCTCCGGGCCGGGGAAAAATGTGGCATCGGGGCACATCCATAATTTTTTTTCTTGTGTTTATTGGAGTTTATGGCCGCCTCCCCTAAAAGGCCAGTCAAAGAGTTCGGTGACAGGCAGCAAATATGCAGGAATTTTCAGGGCAAGTGTGTACAGCGTATCTCTTAAAGATCAGCGCACCGTGAGCCCGATCATTCGGCGACTGTTTGGATTACTGCGCGACGATAGTTTGCGAGCACGCGCATTTCGCGGCGCCGCTTTGACATTTCTTGGCTTTGGGTCTCAGCAATTCCTGCGGCTGCTGTCTAATCTGCTTTTGACCCGATTGCTGTTTCCCGAAGCTTTTGGGTTGATGGCGCTGGTCACGGTGGTCCTGACAGGACTGCAAATGTTTTCGGACACAGGGCTGCATGTGTCCATTGTTCAAAGCAAGCGCGGCGAAGACCCTGTGTTTCTGAACACCGCATGGACGTTGCAAATCATACGTGGGGTGTTTTTGGGGCTTATTGCGGCTGCACTGGCAGTGCCGTTGGCCGCTTTTTATGATCAACCGCAATTGATCGCCCTATTGCCAGTGGCTGGGTTGACCACTGTCATCATGGGGTTGCAGTCAACCAAAGAGTTTGTTGCGAACCGTCGTTTGACACTGGGTCGACTAACGGTGATCGAACTGGTCAGTCAGGGGGCCGGGATCGTGCTGATGGTCATATTGGCGTATCTGTATCGTTCGGTCTGGGCACTCTTAATTGGTGCCTTGTTCGCGGCGGCGTTGCGATCTGTTCTGTCTCATGTTGCGCTTCCAGGTCAGGCGAACCGGTTGGCCTGGGAACGAGAGGCCTTTTATGAACTGTTCCATTTCGGAAAATACATCTTTGTCAGTTCAATCGCGGGGTTCTTAATCAACAATGCAGACCGTGCGGTACTGGGCAAGTTTGTCAGCATCGGAATGCTTGGGATCTACAATATCGGCTTCTTTATGGCGTCGGTTCCTTTCATGTTGTCCTTAAGGTTCACCAACCGAGTGTTGCTTCCAATCTATTCCCAAAGCCCGCCCAAAGAAGGGGCTGCAAACCGGCGCAATGTACGTCAGACACGGTTCCTGCTGACCGGGGGGCTGGTCCTGTTGGGGTTTCTGCTGTCTCTGACCGGTGATTGGCTGATTGGGGTATTGTACGAAGATGCCTATGATCTGGCCAGGCCGGTAATGGTGTTGATGAGTGTGTCATTGATGCCCCCCATGGTTACCCATGCCTATGGGGCCTTATTGTTGGGCGCTGGCAATTCGCGCGATTTCACCATCCTCCTGTTGATCCTCAGTACGGTGCAGATGGCTCTATTGATTTTTACAATCAAAGCGTTTGGTTTGCTGGGCGCGATCTTTACCCCTGGCTTGTCGACCCTGTTGGTTTATCCCGCCACTGCCTATTTTGCGCGCCGTGAAGGTGGGTGGGATCCGTTGCTGGATTTTGCTTTTGCCTTAGTGATTGGTCTTGGTGCGGCTGTGGTGCTTTATTTCAACGGCGGCGCCATCCCTGCGCTATTGGCAAGTATCCCTCAGTAACCGCCGGGCTATTTGTATTCGATCAGCTTGGCACGTCGGCGCAACAGCCGCCGCCAGCCATAGGTTAGTGCACCCTGCACCTCGGGAAACTTACCCAAGGTCAGGAACAAGGCCTGCGCCCCTGACAGACCACGTCGCTGCAAGCGCAATACCTGCAATGGCCAAACCAGCAGACCTGCCAATGCCCAGGGCGATATCAAAATTGCGGATGTCAGTAGAAAAATAGGCAAACCCAATCCCCAAGCCAAAGCGCTAACAAGGGCCCGGACGTTGTGCAATTCAGGCGGTGCACCGTGCATCGCGGCCCCTTCAGCATAGGTATATCCGGCACGGCGGGCGCGCTGCCACCATTGGGCGAACTGCGTCAAAGCCGCATCATGCAAGGTCATCTCTGCATCAATGCGCCAAATTTCCCATCTACCCCTCCGCAGGCGCAAACAAAGCTCTGGTTCCTCGCCCGCGATCAGGGTCGGGTTGAAACCATCGACCTGCTCAAGGGCGGCAACCCGGCCCAAAGTGTCACCACCACACGACTGGGTTAGACCGCACGGGGTGTCCCATTCCTGGTCAATCAATCGGTTGTAAACCGAAGCTTCGGGAAAGCGTTCACGTCGTCGCCCGCAGACCATGGCCGCTGCTGGATTGGCGATCATAAATGCCATGGCTGCATCAATCCATCCGGGTTGCACGGTACAGTCACCATCAATGAACTGGATAAAGTCGGGCGGCCCGGCCTTTGCGGCAAGCTGTGCCATCCCTGCATTTCGGGCACGGGCGGCCGTGAACGACACGGTCGTATCAAGATGCACGACCTCGACCTGCGCCGCCTTGGCGGCGGCAATGCTTCCGTCTGTTGACCCGCTGTCGACATAAACAACATGTGAAAACTGATCGCCAAGCGAGCCAAGGCAGGCCAAAAACCTATCGCCTTCGTTGCGCCCGATAATGACTGCCGCCGGTTTCATTTAGGATTTTTTCGCCTTTGACCTGTCATGTCGTCGCTGTTTCTGATCGCGCTCTACCGTCTGGCGCGAGTAGCGGCTAAGCTGTCTAGGCTTTGTCTCAATCTCTTCGTCCAGCCCCCCCTCGGGGTCTTTTCTCAACGGCTTTTCACCCCCGGTCTTGCGTTGGATCGACGAGAGGCTGCGGGTATATTTTGGCCCGCTCTTTTCCTTCGCCTTTTGCTCGGAACCTTCTTTTGCTTTGGCTATAACGCCCAGCTCAAGTCGACCCCAGAGAGCTCCCGCAACCACCCAAGTCAGCGGTGTGTTGCTGGAATTTGGAATAAGATCCACCAAATTAACGACTAAAATGAGCCCCAGTGCTGATGTTTCCAATCCAATTTCATACCGTTTTCGCCGCAGCAAAAGGAGGCAGATAGGCACGCAAAGCAACCCGAATCCCGAGAGATACCGGACCCATCCGCCGACCCCCAATTCGATGATCCAGAAACCGTCAGCAATTGTGATATCACGCCCGGTTTGCGCATCCAAAACACGGGATCGCCCCCAACCGCCCCAACCGAACACGGGCCGCTCTTGTGCTTTTGCGAGCATACGGTCTTCGTTTTCGAGCCGAGTACCAAATGAACTGGCCCGCCGGGGGTTAATCTCTGCCGCCAATTGCTGGATCTGGTAGACGGGCGCAACTCCGAGGGCTCGGGTAATTGGATAGAACATGACCAGGACAGCCAGTGTCGAGGCAAAAAATAGCTGTGTACGTACCCCAAAAAACAAGGCAACGGGTAATGCCAAGAAAGCAAGCGCCAGTGCCCCGAGCGATTTGCTCATAACTAGGGTAAAGAAAAGCCAAGCCAAAGCAGCCAAAACCTGGCCTCGGTTCTTAGGTGAAACACGATAAAGGCCCGCGGTGGCCAACACGGCCATAGAAAAGAACATCGACACTATCAGGCCGTGACTAAGAAATACGATCGGGCGCCAGCCCCCGCCCCGATAATGCTGGGCCCAGCTGTGAGGAAAGAAACCATATATCCATTGGTTTAGCTGTGGCGACATGCGTGTTTCGAAGAGCGCCAATAGTGAATACCCAAGGGCAACAACACAGAAGATCTGAAGTAACAACTTATGGCTATCGGGATGGGCCAGGAACCGCCGGGCCAAGAGCATAGGCAACAAAAGCAGCACGGTGTTAAGGACTTGCGAAAAACCATCATAAAGACGCAGGCCCGGAAGATAGGTTGGACCATAAACCAACGAGTCACCATTGGTTACCACAGTCATAAAGGCACCAACGATCAACCCAAGCGTCGCTATTCGAACAAAGATATGTTTCGGAAACAGCGAAACCTCGGAAAACTTTGAATTTCTGGTCCGAAACAGGGCCAGCATAATCACCACAGCCAGCGCTGGGATCGTATGCTTGTTTAGGGATGGTAGTAACGGCAGATCAAACGCCGTGTTTTCCGGCAGAAACAGGAAACCAACCATGATCGCCAGAATGAACGCCTTGGGCGGCGCAAAATTGCGCGCGAAGACCAAAACGAACAATGGCCAAGACAGCAAGGCAAGAAGCGGCAGCATAAAGTTGGTTTCTAAATTGTGTCAGATATTTCGAATATAAATGGATGTTAGCCATGTGATAGGCCCTTGACGCGGTCAATTCAGGCCAATTTTATGGCGGAAGCATATTACACCATATTTCTCGTTAACCTTCCCGGGACGCTCTGGTTCGGGTTTCTTAAGCAGAATGGAGCAGTTTTCCAATGGTTCAAGTTCTGACTGATGTTTGGTACGCTCTGTTCCAGGGCGTCTCATGCATTCTTTCGCCTCTAGGAGAGCACAAATGCCCGATCCATTTTCTAACTTCCGCAGTGGACTGGAAAGCCCTGCCTCGTATCTGAGTGTCGTCACGCCAAATGACTCCTCTGATCTTTCCAATCCCTGCCGAGCCTTGAATGTGGCGACCTCTGGCATGGTTTCTGTCACCACGGTTGGGGGCACGACGGCAACGGTTTATATAGCTGCAGGTGTCGCCTTTCCGGTTCGGGCCCAGCGCGTCCTGGCAACGGATACAACCGCAACCGGCATTGTGGCTATGTGGTAATGACAGGTATTTCAACAGGCCTCAATCTCGCCCAGACATTGCCACTCGAACATGCAGATGTACCACCCCCTGTGAGCGGCGGCACAATCGCAATTGTCACGGGCGCCAGATCAAACTTGATGTGCGCGCCAGATAGCGTCCGGTTCACGGCTGATTTGTCGCTGGCAACATTCGACGCACCCGCGCCAGTGGCCCCTGCGATCTATGACGCCCGGATGCATGATCTGATTTACGTGTGGAACTTCGGGGATGGGTCTGACGCGCTGTGGACCGCGCCCGTAAACACTTTGGATTTCTATAAAAACCGGAACATTGCCAAGGGGCCGAATGTTGCGCATGTCTATCGCGGCGCTGGCACCTATTTGGTCACCCTGACTATCACCGAGCCGTCCAGCGGCAAGGCCTCGACCATCACCGAAAACGTGACCGTTGTCAGCGCCGATAGCGTTTATCCGACGACGCAAACGATTTGTGTCAATCCGGTTGGAGACACTGATTTCTCGGATGCACCCACCGGAGCAAAGACAATCAATCAAGACATTTTGGATTCATCTGTGGGCAGTTGGTTCAGTGATGAATACACCGGCACGGCTGTTCCCAAACGATGGCTGTTTAAGCGAGGAGCGTCATATACCGATACGAAAGTCAATTTTGACCGCGGCGGGTGGGGCGAGTTCTTTTTCGGTGATTACGGTGACCCATCTGATCCGCAACCGGTAATAAATGTAAACGAAACCGGATCAAGCGGCTTTTACTGCCTAAACCATATTGGTAGTGGTGATAGCCCCCCGGATGTTCGGTTTAGCGGGTTAAACATGACCGGCAATTTCGATCCGGTGACAGAGCTCACGGGTGGCGATGCCTCTAACTACGCAACCGGTGGCATAAGTCTTATAAACCGTGCTGATTTGGTTGTTTCGCAATGCCAGTTCTCTGGTCTTTATCAGTCGAATATCATTATGCAGGACCTGTCCAGTACTCACAGGACAAGCCTGCATATTGATGACTGCATTCTTACAGCCTTTGGCGGTCAATACCCGGTCTATATGCGTGGGCAAACCCATCCTGATACGGCAATGATAGTGACGGGCTCGCGATTGGCCCAAACAGCTGATGCGGTGGATGATAATGGCACAAGGGCCCCTATCAGAAGCAACCATGCGCAATTCACATATTTTGCGTGCAATGATTTTTACGTGACGGATACCTCACAACCCTGCCTTAAAGCTCTGGAGACACCAGAAGTTCACGGCTGCACGGTCAATATCCATGGGAACGCTTTTGAGGGCGGCGACGGGAGTATCTATATTTGCACCAACGCCACGCAGGGGTTGGGGCGCTCGTCTGTCCATAATGTTATTATCGACTCCAACATCGCTCTTGGAATGCACAGCACCAGATGGTTTGTTTTGACTCGTGGAACGGGATGCACAATCCGCAACAATCTTTTCCATCAGCCAGACACCGAAACCCGAACGACACCGCTATTTGGGCTTGTCGTATCAGAACAAGTCGGGGTATTTAACGCGGGTATTGTGGGGGCGGCCCCGGTCAAAGCTTACAATAACACGATGCAAACCTTGCGCGCTTTAAGCCGCGACGGAGGCCCCGCTCAAATCTTAGTGGCTGATCCAGCGACCTATCATCCGGATTTCACGGCCGTTACGGAACACAATAATATCGTTTACGCCCCAAATGAAGCTGTGCCGCAAATAAGCGATGCCCCACTCTCTACGACAGTTCTGTTTCCGGCCCGCTATCCTGGACGTCGTGACAGAAACAGTTTCGATTTGGACGTGACCCGTGCTACGCCAGCGGACACCATGCAGGCATTTGTCCCGCTGGTGGGATCAGCCGCCCTTGGTGCGGCACTGACCGGGGATGTGTCGTATCACGATATCCAAATGCAACTACGCCCCGACCCCCCCTCTAGGGGTGCGTGGGAAGCCGACTAGAGCCCAGTCAATCTAAGCTGAAACATGCCTTCACCCGACGCCCCGCGACAGTGTTTACATTTGCAAATACGGTCGGGGAGTTGGGTGAAATTTGCTGGATTTGACCCGCTCTTGCCTGTTTGTGGAACTTAAAGCTTTACCTGATTGATCGCCTCCTCAATAACGGGGGCGATCATGTTTGAAAGCGCTTTTCCAGAATGAACGGGCCCAAAAGACCCCTGCCTAATTTGGCTTATTTGACGTCAGTATACCCTGCTGTCTCGCATACTTTTATCCAACGCGAGATCGCAGCGTTGCGGGATCTTGGATTTTCCGTTGAAACCTGCTCGATGCGGCGGCCCGGACCCGATCACCTAACCGGATCGGAAGAGAAACAAGCCGCAAACTCGACCTTTTATATCATCGAGTCGGCCCGTAACCCACTGGTGTTGCTGCGCGCAACACTGTCTTCGTTGGCCCGTCCCGGCCGACTTGCCAAAACGCTGGCTTTGGCCTGGAGCACCGCGCAACCCGGCGCCCGGGGAATGCTTAAACAGCTATTTTATTTTGGCGAGGCGGTGATTCTTGCTTATCACCTTCGACGCGAAACAATTGACCATTTGCATAACCATTTTGCAGACCCCAGCGCCAATGTTGCAATGCTTGCCTCTGCGCTTTCAAACATACCATTCAGTTTCACGCTGCACGGCCCAGCCGAGCTTTATGAGCCACAAAAGTGGCATCTTGCGACCAAGACCGCGCACGCGGCATTTGTCGCTTGTATCAGCCATTTCGCGCGATCTCAGGCGATGTATTTTTCGGCCCCTGAACACTGGGCCAAGCTGCGGATCATTCACTGTGGCGTGATCCCCGAACGCTATGTCCGCCCTGCCCCGCCACCACACGACGGGTTGCATCTGGTGTTTGTCGGGCGGCTAACGCCGATAAAAGGGTTGCGTGTGCTGTTGGACGCCTTTGGACACGCCTGCGCTGCACGCCAGGGTTTGACCCTAACTTTGGTTGGTGACGGGGACGACCGCGCGCACCTAGAGACGCTAGCGCATGAAAAAGGCGTCGCAGTGCGGTTTCTGGGGTTTCAGTCCCAAGAGGGTGTGGCCGACGCCATCAGTCAGGCTGATGCGTTGGTCTTGCCAAGTTTTGCCGAAGGTCTGCCCGTGGTTTTGATGGAGGCCCTGGCAGCTGGCAAACCGGTGATTGCCACACGGGTCGCTGGGGTGGCGGAACTGGTCGAAGACGGGGTATCAGGGTATTTGGTCTCGGCGGGCGATACCGATGGATTAACCAAGCAGATCATCGCATTAGCCGATACAGCACCCGAAAATCGCGCCGAAATGGGGGCTGCGGGACAGGCAAAGGTTCGCGCAGAATTTGACGTCCGCGCCGAAGCCGCACGAATTGGCGCCTTATTTGCTGGCAAGGGCGGGGATTCAATGCGCCCTGATCCGTTGGACGACCTGACCAAAGAAACGCAAAAAGGATCTGTCTGATGTGTGGGATCGCAGGATTCCTGGCGGGCCCAGGGCCTGATTATGAGACAACAATCACGCGCATGATGGCGGCGATTGACCATCGCGGCCCGGATTCCCAAGGCCAGTGGTGCGACCTCGAAGCGGGCGTG
>Ga0209345_10002596_pt1 | contig 19704 bp, 17 predicted proteins | sample Cruoilmetagenom7_FD_187294 | JGI IMG/M metagenome (GOLD analysis project Ga0209345, IMG submission 187294) | Oil polluted marine microbial communities from Coal Oil Point, Santa Barbara, California, USA - Sample 7 (SPAdes) (version 2) | ecosystem: Environmental > Aquatic > Marine > Oil seeps ... | reverse complement strand
CCAAGCTATCTAGATTGCGCAAACGGGCGACGCATCGCCTATCACCAAACTGCAGGATGCGGCCCCGGAGTGGTGTTTTTGGGCGGGTTCAAATCCGACATGGAGGGCACCAAAGCCATCCACCTCGAGGATTGGGCACGCGCACAGGGGCGCGCTTTTTTGCGGTTGGACTATTCCGGACATGGTCAATCGTCAGGTGAGTTCACCGAGGGCTGCATTGGCGAGTGGGTCGAAGACGCCTTTGCCGTAATCAACGCGGTATGCGCGGGCCCGCAAGTGTTGGTCGGCTCCAGCATGGGGGGCTGGATTAGCCTATTGCTGACAAAACGCATCCCCGAGCGCATTGCAGGTTTCGTCGGCATTGCGGCAGCCCCCGATTTCACTGAGGACGGCATGTGGGGCGATTTCAGCACCTCCCAGCGGGCTGCGCTGATCGAAGAAGGTCAGGTCGCCCTGCCCTCGGAATATGGCGAGCCCTACATCATCACCAGAAAACTGATCGAGGACGGGCGCAACCAACTGGTGCTGCGCGCCCCGCTAGATCTGCCATTTCCTGTGCGCCTGTTGCAGGGCACGGCGGACGAGGACGTCAAGCTCTCGGTCGCACTGCGCTTGCTGGAACAGGCCAATGGCGAAGACATTCACCTAACGTTGGTCAAGGGCGCGGACCACCGGTTTTCCTCACCGGAATGTTTGCTGCAAATAGAACAAGCGGTTGCAGATATATTGCCCGAGGGAGGTTGAAAATGGAACAACGTGTAAGTCTAATCACACTAGCTGTTGCCGACATGGACGTTGCTGCGGCATTCTACGAAGCCCTTGGATGGACGCGGGTTAAAAGCCCTGACGGGGTGATTGCCTTTGATCTGATCGGCCAGACCCTCGGGTTATATCCAAAGGCAGCACTCGCCGATGAACTGGGTATAGATGTATCCAATATTGGTGGTTTCTCTGGTATTACACTGGCCCATAATGTGGCGGACAAAGCAGACGTCGCGCCGCTGCTAGCGCGTGCCAAATCGGCGGGCGGGCAGATCGTTAAACCTGCCCAAGACGTATTTTGGGGCGGGCACCATGGCTATTTTGCCGATATGGACGGCCACTTCTGGGAAGTTGCTCACAACCCATTCTCGTCACTTGGCCCAAAAGGGGAATTTCGCTGGTCAGGATATTAATCCGCCCTATTTCCCCCATAACCATAGGCAAGCGCAGCCCAATCGCGTAACCTGCAACGAAACAATATCGAGCGAGTAAGATAAATGGCCGAACCCCTATTGCTGATCCCTGGAATGATGTGTGACTCGCGGCTATACACCCCACAAATTACAGAATTTTCGGCAGAGCGGGCTGTGCATGTGGCCTGTGTTACAAAATCTGAAACCATCGAGGAAATGGCGCAGAATGTGCTCAGCAACGCTCCGGCACATTTCGCACTGGCCGGACTGTCTATGGGCGGGATGGTGGCGATGGAAATGCTGCGTCGTGCGCCCGAGCGGGTGACACGGGTGGCCTTGATGGACACCAATTCGCAATCCGAAACACCGGCGATTGCGGCAACCCGCGAGCCGCAGATCGTTGGTGTCATGGCAGGTCGTCTGGCCGAGGTCATGACCGACGTGATGCGGCCAGAATATCTGGCCGAAAGCCCCAAGCGCACCGAAATCCTCGCTTTGATGCAAGACATGGCGATCACATTGGGAGAGGGCGAATTTCTTCGACAATCCCGCGCCCTGCAACGCCGCCCCGACCAACAGAAAACCCTGCGCAAAATTCGGATGCCGGCGCTGGTTCTATGCGGTGCCGAGGATCGGCTGACCCCGCCGCGCCGCCACGAATTTATGTCCGAACTGATCCCCTATGCAACATTGCGCATTATCGATGGCGCGGGCCACGTGCCAACCCTTGAGGCACCAGAAGCCACCAACGCCGCACTGCGGGAATGGCTGAATGCGCCGCTCGTGCTGCGCTAGTGTTGCTTCTGTTCGGGCAACGCCCTAGATTTCAGGCACATTTCACAATGCGAGAGTGCCAATAATGGTAACAAGCACCGGCCGTATCACCCTTTGGGGCATCGAAGTCTTTCTCGCCACGGCGGACGAAGGGTCAATTTCGGCCGCCGCTCGCAGGCTCGAGGCAAGCCCTTCGGCGGTCAGCCAGCAATTAAGCAATCTGGAAGCTGCCTTGGGCACTGTGCTTCTAAACCGCGCCTCGCGCCCCGTCTCCCTAACCCCGGCGGGTGAAATTTTTCGCAAACGCGCCCAGTTGATCGTAAATGAGGCAAGCCAAGCCCGCGCCGAATTAGCCAATTCCGATATGTCGGCCCTAACGCGATTTCGCCTTGGGATGATCGAGGATTTTGACGCCGACGTCACCCCGCGCCTGTTGTCGGACATGGCGGACACGCTAACAGGGTGTCAGTTTTTGCTGGAAACCGGTGCCAGCCATCGGTTGTATGATCTGCTGGATAGCCGCGCGCTAGATGTGATCGTCGCCGCCGATATGGGGGCAACGGCCGACTGGATGGAAGTGCACCCGCTGATGGTTGAGCCCTTCGTGGCGGCGGTGCCCAAAGGGGCGGTTACTGCCGGGCGCGATGTGTTGGACCAGCTAAAATCATTGCCCCTGATCCAATACACCCAACGCCACCACATGGGCCGCCAGATCGCGGCGCATCTGGCGCGACAAAATCTGACCCTGTCACATAGATTCGAGTTGGACAGCTATCACGCCATCATGGCGATGGTCGCGGCCAATGCGGGCTGGACCATCCTAACGCCGCTTGGGTACTTGCGGGCCCGCCGGTTTCATAACGCGGTCGAAATGATCGAATTGCCGTTCGACCCACTGACCCGTAGCATTTCCCTGACGGCGCGGCGGGATGTTTTGCAGGATATGCCCCACGACGTGGCGGCACGTCTTCGCCTGTTACTGCAAAAAATAATTGTTGATCCGGCAACCAAAGCCCTGCCGTGGATCGCCAAGGATTTAAAAGTCCTTTAACAAAACGTGCCCGTCTTCTTCTTTTCCTAAATACCTGCGCCGCAGGCATCAGCGTTTTGACCCACAGGGGCAAAACGCTTGGGGCGCCGCCGTCAGGCGGCGCAACCCTTATGCCACAGCACGCGCGGTTTTTTTCACGGCATCTGCTGCCTCTGTAAGAGCCCCGGCAATAAAATCAAGATCATCGCGTTGAAGGCGTGCAGGCAGACGCACATCACAAGCCCGCATCAGCATCGCGCGCGTTTTGGGCAATTCGGGTGTGTAGCCAATGAATTTCCAGTTCCAAAAGGCTCGCGCGTTGTCTTTGGACAGGCCAAACACCTGCACAGCAATCCCGCGGGATTTGGCCTCTGCGGCAAACCCAAGTGTTTCTTCATCGCTAAACCCGTCCAGATTAAACTGGATCGAGTCTGGTGCACGGCTTTCTGGTACCAGTGCATCCGGCACGGTGATAAAAGGCGAGGCATTTAACTGGTCCGCGACATAATCGTGGTTTGACAGCCCATCGCGCACACGGCGCGCGACTTCTTTGATTTGCGGACGGATCACGGCAGCCGACAGGTTTTGCATCCGCACATTATAAAGTGGCAGTTTGTTTTGCCAAAACTCAAACCGGTCATGCACGACGGGGTGTTTTTTCCAGTTATGCTCGTATGCGCCGGACATGATAATCGCTTGGGCAATCAAATCGGGGTCATCCGTGATCATGATCCCCCCCTCGCCTGCATTGATCAGCTTATAAGACTGAAACGAAAAGCAACCGATTTTACCAATGGTGCCAATGTTTTTTCCACCCCACGTCGTGCCCAAAGAGTGCGCGGCATCCTCAACCACCGGAATATCACGGTCGTTACACAGCGCCATAATGGCATCCATGTCGGAGGTGTGCCCGCGCATGTGGCTGATAATAACCGCCTTGATGTCCCCATTCAGGCGGGCCTCAAAATCATCCATGTCAACGCGGTAATTGTCACCGACCTCGACCAAAACCGGCTGACATTCGGCGTGCACCACAGCCGATGGAACAGCTGCAAATGTAAAAGCCGGGATCAACACCTTGGCATCACGTGGCAAACGCAACGCCTTTAGCGATAGAAACAGGGCGGCCGAGCAGGACGACACAGCCAGCGCGAATTTTGCCCCCATCAGCTCGGCGAATTCAGCCTCTAGCAGCGCAACAGGCGAGGCTTCGGCGGATGTATAGCGAAACAAATCGCCATTTTGCAGCATCCGGTCAATTTCGGCGCGGGCCTCTGCGGGGATCGGTTCAGCATCATAGACGTTCGGAGCTTTTGACATAGTTTCGTCTTTCCTGAATGTATGTTTCGGAAAAACCGTATACCAACCAGTCAAATATGCAAATGTTTAATCTTTTTGATCGGCAATTATATTCCGAGCTGGTCGCGCATGGAAAACCACGTCGCCGTCAGTGTCAGGGCCGGAGTCCAAAGCATCCACACCAAAAGAGTATGGCAGCTTTCAGGATACTGTCTTTATTTATCGTTTAAAAACAGCGCCTCATACGTTCAAGAGTAAATGCTCGCGCTCCCACGGAGAGATCACCTGCAAAAACTCGCTGATCTCGGCCTCCTTGACCATTTGGTAGACACGGCAAAATTTCGGTCCTAAAACTTGGTGTATACCTTCAGCCGCAGCAAGCCGCTCAAGGGCTGTGTGCAGATCGCGCGGGATTACTTCTTCGCCATCTGTCGCCTCACCTTTGAGCGATGTGTCTGGCCGCTTGCCCTCAATCAGGCCCAGATACCCGCAGGCCAAGGAGGCCGCGATGCCCAGATAAGGGTTGCAATCCATCCCCGCCAGACGGTTTTCAACTCGGCGATCTTTTGAGCCGCAAATCGGGATACGGATACCGGCTGTGCGATTGTCACGGGCCCAGTCCAGATTGATCGGGGCCGCGTGGTCTTTGACGTAACGCCGATAGCTGTTCACATAGGGGGCAATCATGGCGATGGTCGAGGGAAGGTGATTTTGCAATCCGGCAATAAAATGGAAAAACGCATCGGTTTCACCGCCTTGGGGGCCAGAGAAAATGTTCTGCCCCTGTTCATCAATAATCGAGTGGTGGATGTGCATGGCCGATCCCGGCTCACCCTCAATCGGTTTGGCCATGAAGGTTGCAAAACAATCGTGGCGTAGCGCCGCCTCTCGGATCAGGCGTTTGAAGTAAAACACCTCGTCAGCCAGCTTGACCGGATCGCCATGTTGCATGTTGATCTCGATTTGCCCCGCACCGCCCTCTTGGGTGATGCCGTCAATTTCCAGCCCTTGCGCTTCGGCAAAATCATAAATGTCGTCGATCACAGGGCCGTATTCATCAACGGCGGACATCGAATAGGCTTGCCGCCCCGCAGCCCGCCTGCCCGTACGCCCCACGGGCGGTTCAATCGGCTTGGTTGGATCCACATTACGGGCCACAAGATAGAATTCGATCTCGGGCGCAACGATCGGCGTCCAGCCTCTTTTCTTATAAAGATCGACCACACGTTTAAGCACATTGCGCGGCGAGACCTCAACGGGTTCACCCTCGCGGTTGGTCAGATCATGAATGATCTGCAACGTCCAATCCCCCGTCCAAGGGGCCGCACTGGCAGTAGAAAAATCCGGCTTTAGGATCATATCGGGTTCGGTAAACCCTTTGTCCTCTTTTTCCGCCTCATCCGCATATCCACCTGTTATCGTTTGATAAAATATAGAATTTGGCAGGTACGATTGTTTGGTTGCGGCAAATTTGCTGGCTGGCATAGCCTTACCCCTCGCAATGCCTGGCAGATCGGAAATGATGCATTCCACCTCGTCCAGACGTCGCCCTTCCAGATAGACACGCGCTGCTTGCGGCAGCTTGTCGGTCCAGTCAGCCATTTTGTGCCTCGCGGGGTTGATTAAAAAAGGCCGCTATTTCGCGGGCCAGCAGGGCATCGTCATTGGGACGTTTGGTGTTCTCGGCCGCATGATCCATCATCGCCTCGTCATAGACGTCAGGATCACGGCGCAATTTGATATATTCGGCCATAACAGGGTTGGAAAATTCGGGGTGCGGCTGGATCGTATATACACGATCCCCATAAACCAGCCCTGCATATTTGCAAAAATCATTGCCAGCAATGACGCGGGCCCCTTCGGGCAGCTCCTTCACCTGATCCTGATGCCAAGCATTCAGTGCAACATCCCCAAGACCATCAAAGGTGTATTCTTGCCGTCCAACCGCCCAACCGTCTTTGTATTTTTCGACCTTGCCGCCCAGCGCCTGTGCAATCAACTGGTGCCCAAAACAAATGCCAGCCATCGGCACCGAGGCGGCATAAGCCTCGCGTACAAAGTCCTCGAGCGGCGGAATGAAGCGGTGGTCCTCATAGGCGCCATGGCGCGAGCCCGTCAGCAGCCAGCCATCGGCATCACCAATACCGGCCGGAAATTCCATATCGACCACATTGTAAATTTCAAAGCTAAACCCGTGGCCCGCCAGCAGGGTTACAAACCAGTCGCCATAATCGCCGTGGTTTTGCGCAACCTCGTCGATGGCATGACCACAGACCAATATTCCAATTTTCATTCGTCACCAATTGTTGTTTCAATTCCTTGCTAGCCGAGCAATAGAAACGTGGCAATAGGTAGGACCCAAAGGTAACGTGGCACCGCCCCCGCTAAGGCATCACATGACGGGCCCGTGCCCCGCGTTCAATCGCCGCCCCATGCAGCCGATCGATGTTCAACTCATAGCGGATTTCCTCAAGTAGGCGCAGTTCGGTGTCAAGCAGCTTGCCATCTGCCGCCGCCACATCGCATGCCAACGCATAGGCCGTTTCGAACAACCGTTCGGGCAGATCACTGCGAATGATGCCAAACAGCGCGTCCAACCCATCCTCTTCGCCAAACAGGTCAAACACGGTTTGGGCGACGGTTTTAACGCGGTCCATGTCGTAGTCCGAAAATACTGGCAAGTGGTTGACGATAGCCTGAATGGTCAGCAATTCCGAGGCGCGGATGTCTTCATCCGAGGCCGAAATGGCGATCATCACAGCCACAAGACTGTCTTGAGGGGTGAAAGAATGGGGGATATCGGTCACTATAATTTCCTAAATCTGGCGGGTTCTACAACGTCAGAATATTGACGCTGGCCGCGCGGGGCAATAGGGACGTTTCAAACAAACGGCATTTTGGCCAAAAAACCTGCCGAGCCAAAACCTACCGAGGAAGTGAAAAACATGTCTGAACTGCGTGACGCTGCGATGAATTCCAAAGCTTGGCCCTTTGAAGAGGCGCGCCGGGTCTTGAAGCGGCTGAACGGCAAGACACCGGAAAAAGGCTATGTGCTGTTTCAAACCGGCTATGGCCCCTCGGGTCTGCCGCACATCGGTACCTTTGGCGAAGTGGCCCGCACCACGATGGTGCGCCGCGCGTTTGAGGCGATGAGTGACATCCCCACACGTCTGATCTGTTTTTCTGATGACATGGACGGATTTCGCAAGGTGCCGAGCAACCTACCTAATCAGGAATTGTTGGCCGAAGATTTGCACCTGCCGCTGACCCGCGTGCGCGACCCGTTCGGCACCCATGAGGGGTTCGCCCAGCATAACAATGCGCGGCTTTGTGCGTTTTTGGACAGTTTCGGCTTTGAATACGAGTTTGCCTCGTCGACCGAATATTACACGTCGGGCAAGTTCGATGAGGCTCTGCTGACAGCGCTTGAGCGGTTCGACAAAATCATGGACATCATGCTGCCAACATTGGGTGCGGAACGTCAGGCGACCTATTCACCGTTCCTGCCGGTATCGCCAAAAACCGGCCATGTTTTGCAGGTGCCCACACTGGAGCGCAACGTTTCGGCAGGCACCATCACCTACGCCGAGCCAGACGGAGAACGTGTGGAACTGCCTGTGACCGGTGGCCATGTGAAATTGCAATGGAAACCTGATTGGGGCATGCGATGGGCCGCGCTGGGGGTGGATTACGAGATGTCGGGCAAGGATTTGATCGATTCCGTAACCCAATCCAGCAAGATTTGCGCAGCCCTGGGGGCGCGGCCACCCGTCAGCCTGTCTTATGAACTGTTCAATGACGAAGAAGGTCAGAAAATCTCCAAATCCAAGGGCAACGGATTAACGATGGAAGAATGGCTGGCCTACGCGCCGCCGGAATCGTTGCAGTATTTCATGTATCTAAAGCCGAAAACTGCAAAGCGGTTGTATTTTGATGTGATCCCCAAGGCAGTGGACGAGTATCATCAGCAATTGCGCGCCTATCCGACGCAAGACCTGAAGGCGCAACTGGCCAATCCGGTTTGGCATTTGCATGAAGGTAATCCACCGGAGAGCAAAATGGTGGTGCCTTTTGCGATGCTGCTGAATTTGGCCTCCGTGTCTGCGGCCGAGGACAAGGATACGCTGTGGGGCTTTATTCGCCGCTATGCGCCTGATGCCACGGCCCTTACCCATCCTGATCTGGATGCTGCCGCTGGCTATGCCGTAAAATATTACCACGACTTTGTCGCACCCGCGAAAACCTACCGTGCTGCGACTGAGGTCGAGCGTGCCGCCCTGCTGGATTTGCAGGCGCGCCTAAAAGCGTGGGAAGGTGATGCGGATGGTGATGCCCTGCAAAGCATGGTTTTCTCGGTCGGCAAAGACCACGGGTTCGAACAGTTGCGCGACTGGTTCAAAGCGCTCTACGAAGTGCTTTTAGGTGCTTCCCAGGGGCCGCGATTTGGTGGTTTTATTGCCCTGTATGGCGTTAGTGAAACGGATGCGCTGATCAGCCGTGCATTGGCGGGTGAACTCGGTTAAGCCGCGCAAGGGCTGCGACATAATTTCCGATTGCAGGATCGAAAGTCAGCGTTTAGTTATACCACTATAACCAACCGACTGGCCCAGAAACCTGTAACCGTGTGAGGCATCATGACCCAAGCTCCCCCCCCCGTCTGGAAAAAAATTCTCGGCACCGTAGCCGTATTATTTGCAGCCCTGACACTGTTCAAATCGGGCCAAGTCATTTTTGGGCCCCAAAGCGCCCGTGATGCGGTTGGGGATTTTGTGCCCTTCGTGGTGCAGTTCAACTTTGCTGCCGGTTTCTTTTATCTATTGGCGGGCATCGGCATTTTTCTGGGGCGCGGCTGGTCATTGGGGCTGTCGGCGCTGATTGCTGTGGCAACCGTCATCACCACCGCCTTTTTTGCCCGTCATCTGGCGGCAGGTGGCGCATTCGAGATGCAAACGGTCGGGGCCTTGGGTATCCGATCGATTTTCTGGATTGTCATCACCGCAGTCCTGTGGCGCTCAGGCCGACAAGCGTGAACACCCGACTGCCCGCAGAACAGCGCAAAGAAGAAATCAGGCAGACGGCCCTGCAACTGGCCTTCAAGGTGGGGCCAACCCAAGTGACAACGGGTATGATTGCGGCCCAGCTAGGCCTGTCGCAACCCGCAATTTACAAGCATTTCCCCAGCAAAGACGATATTTTAATCGAGATCGCGCGTCACTTGGGGGAGCGTATTACGCAAAACACTGACCACGCAAAGGCCTCCGGTACGGATCCAGTCACGCGCCTAAAAAATCTTGTTCTGGTTCATTTGGAATTGGTAAAACAATACCCCGCATTGCCGGAGTTCATGATCATGCGCGATACTGTGGGCGATCATCTGGCCTTGCAGGGTGCAATCCAGACCGCAATGACAAGGTTTCACGTTGCCATCGAGACCGAGGTAAAAGCGGCTATTCAAATCGGCCAGTTTCGTGCAACACTTGCCCCAACGGACGCCACAACATTGATTTTTGGCGTGATCCAGAGCCTTATTTTACGCATGTTGGTCAGCCGCAACCCCGAAATCTTGGCAGCCGACGGAGCGCGGCTCATAGATCTGCAACTCGCCGGATTTTCGGCTACAGGAGATAACGGATGAAACCTGGTTTCAAACTGCCGCTGATAACTTTGCCTCTGATCTTGTTGGGGGTTGGGTTCGTCGCCTACACCATCGCCACAAAACCCGCACCCGAGCAAATCAAAGCCCAAGAACGCGCAACCGCCGTTCGGGTGATAACGGCAAACAAGTCAGCGCTGGCCCCTGTCGCCATCGGGTTTGGGCTGGTCACACCTGCACGCAGTTATCAGGCTATACCACAGGTCAGCGGCACGGCCGAATACGTTAACCCGATGCTGAAAAAGGGCGACATCCTGCCCGAGGGTGCTGTGCTGCTACGCCTGTCGACCAGCGACTACAATTTGGCCATCGCACAGGCCAAGGCCAATATTCGCGCAGCCCAAGCCCGACTGGCCGAAATCTCGGTTTCGGGTGAAAACCAGAAATCGGCACTGGCAATCGAATTAGAGGCCTTGGCGCTGAAAACCAGCGATCTGGATCGGGTCGAACGGCTGTATGCCGCTGGAACCGCGTCACAATCGGCGCGGGATGCGGGCAAATCCGCCCATCTGGCACAGCGTCAAAAGGTGCAAAACCTGCAAAGCTCGCTCGCTTTGTTGCCGACCCAAAAGCTGGTTCAGACCGAGCAAATTGCCGTTTATGAGGCCACTCTGGCCACCGCCCTGCTGAACTTGGAACGCACAGAATTGCGTCTGCCGTTTGCAGCAAGGGTCGCGTCGACGTCGGTCGAGGTTGGGCAGCTTGTGGTGGCGGGCAAATCGGTGGCAACATTTGACGGCATCAAAACTGCCGAGGTCGAAGCGCAAATTCCGGCCGCCGCTTTGCTCTCGTTGTTTGGGCAAAATGGATCAGTTAACCCGACCGGCACGCTGGACCCTGCCGCGATCACCGGCGTGTTGTCGGGCCTTGGCCTGACGGCGAATATTCGCCTGAAGCTGGGGAAAACAATTGTTGAATGGCCCGCCACACTGGACAGGATCAGTAACACAATTGATCAAAAATCCGGCACCGTCGGGGTGATTGTGCGTGTTGAAAGCGCCTATTCCAGCGCTGAACTGGGCCGCCGACCGCCCCTGACCAAAGGCATGTTTGTCGAGGTGACGCTGTCCGCCAGTCCGGTTTCGGGCGTCATTATACCGCGCAGTGCCCTGCGGGACGGGCATGTCATGACGGTCGATGAAAACAGCCGCCTGATCAGCAAGCCAATGACGGCAAAACTGGTGCAGGGCGATGTTGCCCTGATATCCGAAGGGTTGCAGGCTGGCACGCAAATAGTAGTCAGCACACCTGTTCCAAGGATTGAAGGCATGTTGCTACAACTTCACCCTGACAATGATCTGATGGAGGCTCTGGCGGCTGCGGGTCCTGCGAAATGATCCGCTTTTTCGTCGTTCACCCGACCATATCAAACCTGATTATGATCCTTTTGTTGCTATTTGGGGTGATGTTCGGGCCTCAACTGTTGCGCGAAACATTTCCGGGCAAGGATCCCAGCCGTGTCGAGGTCACGGTGCCCTACCCCGGTGCGCGCCCCGAAGATGTGGAGACAGCAATTTGCGAGCGGATCGAGAATGCGCTGGATTCGATCACGGGGCTGGATCGCCAGTCTTGCGAAGCGCGCGAAGGTTCGGCCCGCGCTATTGTGCGGATGCTTGAAGGCGAGGATTATCAAGCCTTTGTTGCAGATGTGAAAAACGAAATCGAAGCCATCACCGATTTCCCTGACCGCGCCGAAACCCCGCGTATCAAACAGGTTGGCATCACCGATTTTGTCGCCTCCGTATCCATCACCGGCCCCGTTTCGCGCCCTGATCTAAAGGATTACGCCGAAGATTTGCGCACCCGTATGCTGCGCTGGGGCGGTATTCCGATCATTGATATCAAGGGGTTTTCGACGCGTGAATTACGGGTTGGTCTGGACACAGACGCGTTGCAAAAATTTGGCCTGTCCGTGTCGGACGTGGCCCGCGCCATCCAGTCGGGCAGCCTTGATTTGCCGTCCGGCAGTCTGGAAACGACGGATGAAACCCTGCTTGTAAGGGTCACAGAAGAGCGCCGTGACGCCGCCACACTGGCCAATCTGATCATCCGCTCCGCCGCCAATGGCGGCCAAGTGCGCCTAGGAGAAGTCGCTGAAATCGCCGAACAATTCTCGACCCAAGATGACCAGATCATATTTGATGGCAAGCTGGCGGCGGTTCTGGACGTCAGCAAAACCAAATCACAAGATGCCCTGCGCACGATGGATGCCATCCAGGATTTTCTGAGCCATGAGCGTCAATTGGCCCCCCCTGGTGTGATAATGGAAATCACGGCAGATGCGGTTTCGGTCGTGCGGGACCGTTTGCAACTGGTAATCGTCAACGGGCTACAAGGTCTGACGCTGGTGTTTCTGGTGCTGTGGCTGTTCTTTGGTTTTCGGTTTTCGTTCTGGGTGGCAATGGGGCTGCCGGTGTCGTTCATGGGGGGCGTCGCCTTGATGTGGATGGTCGGATATTCGCTCAATCTGATGACCACTCTGGGATTGCTGATCGTGATCGGGTTGCTGATGGATGACGCCATTGTCATTGCCGAAAATATCGCCCGTTTACGGGAAAAGGGCCGCAGTCCGGTCGAGGCCGCGACCGAGGGCGCGATGCAGGTGTTCCCCAATGTGTTGGCATCCTTTGCGACGACGGCGATGATTTTTGGCTCATTGGCGTTTTTGTCAGGTGATCTGGGCGCAGTGCTGCGGGTGGTGCCGGTGGTGATGCTGTTCGTTTTGCTGGTGTCACTAATCGAGGCCTTCCTGATCCTGCCGCATCATTTGGTGCACACGTTGGAAATGCAACATAAGCCGACGGGCGTGCGCGCCTATGTCGAGCGTACCATGACTTGGATGCGCGACCGTGCGATTGGCCCCATGGTCGATCTGACAATCCGCTGGCGCTATGTCACAACGGGGGCTGCATTCGCGATCCTGCTGGTCGCGGTCGGAATGCTGACCGGTGGTTTTTTGAAATTCACCGCCTTTCCGGAACTGGACGGCGACACCATTGTCGCGCGCATCCTGCTGCCCCAAGGCACCCCTCTGTCACTCACGCAAAACATTGTCGCACAACTCGAGGTCGGATTGGCAAAAACCAATGCCGAAATGTCACCGCAGCAACCGGACGGGGCCAAGTTGATCCGCCATGTTTCGGTTTTTTACGGCGTGAACCGTGATTCATTTGAAGCGGGCAGCCATGTGGCCACCGTCAGTGTTGACCTGTTGCCATCCGCCGATCGCGTCAGCCGCCCTGACGACATTTTGGAGCATTGGCGCAATGCGGTCGGGCCAATGCCCGATGTGATCAGTCTGAAGTATGCAGAATCCACCATCGGCCCCGCCGGCATCGCGATTGATATGCGCCTAAAAGGCGATGATCTGGTGGCGCTAAAATCCGCGGCCCTTGAGTTGCAGGACTGGATTTGGACCTATAAGGGCGTCACATCGGTGCTGGATGACCTGCGCCCGGGCAAGCGTGAATTGCGCATCCGGTTAAATGATGCAGCCGCCCCGATGGGCATCACCGCGGCCACAATCGCCGATCAAATGCGCACGGCGTATTTCGGCACCACCGTCAGCGAAATGCTGGTGGACGGGCAGTTATTGGAAGTCACGGCGCAGTTCTCGGAAGACGACCGCAGCAGTTTCGCCCAGTTTGATGATTTCACAATCACCCGCGCGGATGGCAGCTTTGTGCCACTCAGCGTGGTGGCCGATGTTACGATCGATCAGGGATACAGTCGGATCAACCGTGAAAACGGGGTGCGCGCGGTAACCGTTCAAGGCTCCATCGACACCCGCATTGCCAACTCCAGCGCCATTGTCAGCGACACCCTGAAACGCTTTATGCCGGATCTATTGGCCCGTTATCCGAGCGTTTCGCTGGATATCGAAGGTCAAAGTGCCGAAGCTGCGAAAACCCAACAATCCATGCTCAAGGGGTTTTTGATCGGGCTGGTGGGTGTGTTTTTGCTGCTCAGTTTTCTGTTTCGCTCTTATGTGGAGCCGATTGTGGTGATGATAATCATCCCGCTGTCATTAACTGGCGCCATCTTTGGCCACATGATCATGGGCTTGAATTTTTCGATGCCCAGTATGCTGGGGTTTGTGGCGCTGGCCGGGGTTGTGGTCAACAACTCGATCCTGCTGGTTGATTTTGTCAAACGCGAACATGGGGATGCGCAAACCGTGGCTGTCGCGGCATCGCTTGCGGCACGGGCGCGGTTCAGGGCAATATTCCTGACCTCGACCACAACCCTCGTTGGTCTGTTGCCGATCCTGCTGGAAACCAGCCTGCAAGCGCAAATCCTGATCCCGCTGGTCACCAGCCTCGCATTTGGCTTACTAACCGCCAGCCTGTTCGTGCTGTTTGTTCTGCCGGCGATTTACGCGGTTCTTGATGATCTGGGGCTGAGCACCTTGGCGCGGGAAAGAAAGCTGGCGGAACAGGCACATTAGTAGTGGTCGCTTGATCGACCCTTTTTCAAAGCGCTACGCAAGAAGGCTATGCGGGGCAATTTCCGCGGCCGCTCATACTGTGTTCCAGACGGTGATGCTTTAGAAATGATGCCCATTCTGTGCGGGTAAACTGTGACCCTTGATCGGAATGTATCAGGACATTGCTGGTTGGTTTGCGCCGCCACACAGCCAGCAATAGTGCCTGCAACACCAGATCGGTGGGCTGGCCCACCCGGCAACTCTGCGGAAGCGTTTGGACCGAGCTGAACGCCTAATTGAGGATCAGAGGCAGCACAACCAGCACCACGCAAGCGGTTTTGGCAGAGATAATCAAAACGCAAAGGGGCACCCGATTGGGTGCCCCTTTTATTCGTAAACCAAGTGTTGGACTTAGAAGTCGAAAGCACCGGCAGTTTCGACGATACCACGCAAACGATCGGCCGTTGTTTCGTACGAAGTTGGTTTGCTACCAAGGTCCATGGACAAGCCGATGTTAATGCCGTCAATAGTCGTGCCACCAAGATCGGCCCGGGTCAAGCCTGCGTAGATCGAGTAGGTGTCGTTGATGTTGTATGTCCCGCCAATACGGAACGCATCAACACTGGTGCCACCGGCGTCGATATTTGTGTAAGCGCCGCGCATGCCCCACTGGTCGTTGAACTCGTAGTTACCACCCAACGAAACAAGTGACAGGCTGGTGCCGCCCAGATTGGTCGATGCTGCTTCAAGTTTCACACCCCAGCGATCTGTGTCGTATTCGCCGGACAGGATGTAGATTGGATCAATGGTGCCGGAAGCCTCATCTACACTATGCACAGACATCGAAACCTTTGCTTCTTCGCTAAAGGCATAACCAACATGCAGGCCATAGATGCCATCCAGCCCCCCAATTGTCTGGTTCACGTCTGCAAAACTCAGGCGACCAAAGTAGGTGCCATTGTCATAGGCAATACCAATTTCGTTGAGGCCGATGTTGAAGCCAGGGCCACCAAGGCCGATCCCAAGGTGGGTCGTAGACGCGTCAACGCGGTAGGCATTACCAAAGGTGTAACCGACACCGAGGGTTGCAATGTCACCTGTGAAGTTAACTGGTGCGCCGCTAGGAGACAGTGTGACTTGCGTCCCGCTGATCCAGAAATCAAAATCCTGAACCTTTACGCCGACTTCCCCGTCGAGAAGTAACACTCTAGCATCACCACCCGGGATCGATAGAGATTCGTAGTCGGCCATCAAATGGCCATAGCTAATTTCTTGTGCCGCAACGCCAGATGCTGCTGTGACGGCAAGGGCTGTTCCGATTAAAAGGGTCTTCATTGTATTACTCCGGTTAAATGATACGGGCTTTCCCCACGACGGGATGCCACTGATCAAACAATAGTTAACAAAGTATTAACATTCAAGTCTTAGTTGTTTTCTCCATTGGACCTGTCACAGTTTGGTTACACCCCTTTGATAGCATATTATGCAACAAAAAAGATGGACTATGGGGCGGCACTAAAGCGGGGCAGGCCCAGAACGTCCGTGCCAATCTGCCCGGACGCGGAAGTGGCGGTAAAAAGTAAACCAGAGGCCAACCATACGAAACTGGGACCTGAGCATTCGGCTCCCCCCCTTACAAACAAATGAAAAATGAACCCAGCTTCGAGAATAAATCTTGATTCCAGGGTCGCCCACCATTTTCTCGAAAACAGTTACGGCATCAGGATTTCTTTGCGCCCATATTCGGCGCTGTCTTTGCTGCCGTCATCATAAATTAGCGTCACCGTGACGTGGTTAACAGCCCCCAGATCATAACCGATATACGGCAGGTGGCTCTCTGCTTTTATCGCATTGGGCTGGGCGGTGTCGGTATAGCAGTCTTCGACCTCTAACACCTGCTGGGCCGCGCCATTCAGGCCAAATTGAATTTCGTGCAAACCACAGCGCCATGCGACCAGATGGGTGAAGTATAACAGATCCTTGCCATCATATTCGCGCAGCGCCACCCATGCAGATTTGGTCGCGGTCAGGATCGGCTTTACCTCGGTGGCGGTGGTGAATTTACCGGTCGGGTCCTGCGGTTCGGGCTGCCAGTCGCTTACGGCTTCATCCTTGCTGGTTTCGGGCTCCGCCACAGCGACCGACACATGATGGGTTGAGCGATGTGGCCCAAAACCCGACCCAACGCTTATTAGGATCGTGATCACCAAAACGACATGGAACATCTATATCTCCTACTGCACAAATGATTTATTTCTTACAATATCTTACAGAAACCTGCTCAAACGATTAACTATTCTCGCATTATGAAATAATAACGCCTTTTGGCAATCATTGTTTCAGCCTATAGTTCTCAAAACAACCACAGGCACCACTGATTATGGCGAAAAAGACCAAGAAACGTCAAGATTTCAATATTCTGATTGTCGCCCAGAACGGACGCCTGCAATACGAGGCCGTGCTGTTTGCCGCTTCCTTGCGTCATTGCGCCCCCGATTTCAAAGGTCGGCTGATCGTGGCCGAACCACAGGCTGGCCCAATGTGGGACACGGACCCGCAGATCAACAATCACGATGTGCGTGAGCTGCTGGAACATCTGGGCGCCGAAATTGTGCCCTTCGAGACCAGGCATTTCGGATCCAGCTACCCCCATGGCAACAAGATCGAGGCCTTGATGGTTATGCCAAAAGGCGAGCCGTTTGTGTTTTTTGACACCGATACACTGATCACAGGGCCGCTGTCTAAAGTCGACTTTGATTTTGACCGCCCCTCTGCATCAATGCGCCGCGAGGGCACTTGGCCAACAGAAGAATTATATGGGCCAGGATACAACGAGACATGGGGCGCGTTATACGAGCGTTTCGGGCTGGATTTTGCAAGCTCGCTGGACATGTCTCAGCCCGATGAATACTGGCAACGGTATCTCTATTTTAACGCGGGATGGTTTTTTTATCGTTGCCCGCATGAATTTGGCAAACGCTTTGCTGAATTTGCTCTGGAAATCCGCGACAGCACGCCGGACGCGCTGGTTTGCCAAGAGCTGGATCCGTGGTTGGATCAGGTCGCCCTGCCCTTGGTGATCCATTCCTTAGGTGGCGGACGACCAGGGCCTGAGCTGGATGGGCTGGACGGCGATGTCAGCTGTCACTACCGATTGTTGCCGCTGCTTTATGCCCGCGAGAGTGATCACGTGGTGGATGTTCTGGAAACCGTCACATCCCCCAACAAGATCAAAAAGGTGATTAAACAGTATGACCCGATCAAACGGATGATTTTCCAGCGCCGCGGGCTAAAGGTGCGGGCGATGTTTGATCGTGAAAACCTGCCCAACATGGAAAAGAAAATCCGCAACCAGATCAAGCGCGAAGGATTCTGGATGCGCTGATATGCGCAGCATACGGTTGGTTAATAGTGATCCAAATCAAAGTATTAAGACGCATATTCAAGTAGCATCTTCTTAGGGAGCGCCGACTCGATTGCAGACAGGATGCCGAAGTTCTCGACGACTTGTTTGACAGCAGGGTTGGCTGACCCTCTCCCGAGAAGGGGTGTTAAAGGAGGAGGTATTATGACTAAATCTAGCAAAGTGATCGGTGTTACATTTGTTATCTTGGTAGCTTTATCTGTCGCGGCCTGTGAAGATAAGAGTCTGTATCCTGGGTTGCAACAAATAGATCCGACTAATTATCTTGACGGAAGTCCCCAACCAGTTACTGACGAATACAATCCTGCTGGGAACGCCCATTAATGATTGTTAAATCAGGCGTAAATGCAATGGGTAAACTAGGCATTTTTGATTAACGTGACAGGTGTTGTTTCGTCGTTTGCATTCTCGCCGGTTTTGAGCATGAAACCTAAGCAAAGGATCGCCTTTGCTTAGGGATTATCAACCACCTCCTTCCGCATCAAGAAATTGGTTGCAATACCGATTGGTGGTGGGGGAGATATTTTATCACTTGCACACCTTGTTAGGCACTTGCTCCCCTGAAACGGAATCACCGTTCTTTTCTTGTTTGCGGATATTTAATTGTTTGAAACAAAGGGGGTAGAAGGCTTTTTGCCCTCTGAGTCGGTATGTTTGTGCTGATCCATATCAAGGCACAAAGCTGCCTGTCTGCGTATAGTGTTTTTAGGGAACGCCGACTCGGATGCAGACAGAATGCCGTTGTACTCGACAACTTGTTTGACGTCAGGGTTGGCTGACCCTCTCCCCGAGAAGGGGGGTAAAAATTGGAGTGAATATTATGACTAAATCTAGCAAAGCTATTGGTGTCACACTTGTTATCCTGACCGCATTTTTTGTTACGGCTTGTAGCGTTCGGGCTCCGAATCCAGGGTATCAAACGTTTGGAACACAGCCCTATCCAGCCGGCGGTGATCACGGCCATTAATACACTACAGTAAGCTATCCCCTTCCGTATATATGACTGGACGCAATACCAGTTTGCGGTGGGGGAGCCAGTTTATATTTGCCTGCCATTGAATGTAATTGTTCCTCAAAACTGATCCAATCCTGAACGCAGTTCTTTTTGCCGTGTGTGATGTTGTCTGCGTAAGGGCTTTCCCTTAGGCTGTGCAGGTAATTCAACAGGAGCACATCATGACCGACACCCCTACATACGGCTTTGACACCCTGCAAATCCACGCAGGTGCCCGCCCTGACCCCGCCACTGGGGCGCGACAAACACCAATTTACCAAACCACAGCTTATGTGTTTCGCGATGCCGACCACGCGGCGGCGCTGTTTAACCTGCAAGAGGTTGGCTATATCTATTCACGCCTGACCAACCCGACGGTTGCCGTGTTGCAAGAACGCATTGCCACCCTTGAGGGCGGAGCCGGCGCTGTCTGCTGTTCCTCAGGTCACGCCGCGCAGATCATGGCGCTGTTTCCGTTGATGTCACCGGGGATGAACGTGGTCGCCTCGACCCGCGCTTATGGCGGCACCATCACCCAGTTCAGCCAGACCATAAAACGCTTTGGCTGGTCCGCCAGATTTGTCGATTTTGATGACGAGGCGGCGGTTGCGGCGGCGATTGACGAAAACACACGCGCAGTATTTTGCGAGAGCATCGCCAACCCGGGCGGCTATATCACGGATCTGGATGCGATCTCGGCGATTGCCAACGCCGCACAAATCCCGTTGATTGTAGATAACACCACAGCCACCCCTTACCTGTGCAAACCGTTTGAACACGGGGCCGCATTGGTGGTGCATTCAACCACCAAATACCTCACCGGCAATGGCACCGTCACTGGCGGCTGTGTGGTCGATAGTGGCACGTTTGACTGGTCGGCGACGGATAAATTCCCGTCCCTGTCCCAACCCGAACCCGCCTATCACGGG
>Ga0209345_10002595_pt1 | contig 19706 bp, 21 predicted proteins | sample Cruoilmetagenom7_FD_187294 | JGI IMG/M metagenome (GOLD analysis project Ga0209345, IMG submission 187294) | Oil polluted marine microbial communities from Coal Oil Point, Santa Barbara, California, USA - Sample 7 (SPAdes) (version 2) | ecosystem: Environmental > Aquatic > Marine > Oil seeps ... | reverse complement strand
AGAACCGTATAGCAGTCGGCAATGGTTGGCACTAAAACTCTTACCGCACGAATATCGTAAATTTGTGAAAAACCAATATCCTTACGGTGCATTTTTTTCCAAATGCTATAGATATGTTTGGCCCGCCCAGCTATATCACCCTTAATCTTGGCCTTATCCAGTTCCTGTTCCAGGGTTTCAATTAACTCTTCAATATAATACTGACGATCTACGCGGCGTTCATCCAGTAATTTGGCGATACGCTTATATTCATCGTTCTCAAGGTATCTGAAAGCTAGATCTTCAAGTTCCCATTTTAATTGCCCAATGCCAAGCCTATGAGCAAGAGGTGCATAGACATCAAAAATTTCCCGAGATACACGAGTACGTTTTTCGTCAGAAGCATGCTTAAGAGCACGGATAGCACAGGTACGCTCTGCAATTTTTATTAGAGCTACTCGTACATCATCAATAATAGAAACGAGCATTTCTCTAACTTTTATCGCCTGTTGATTTACTCCGTGGCCAAAAACTTCTGAATCGCTATCTGACCTTAAGGTACTGATAACAGCCATACGCAGCACACTTTCAATCAATTGTGATACATTTTTTCCGAATTCTTTCTGTACCGTAACAATAGGCAGCCGCCCTTCCCGGACTGCACGATACAAAATCGAGGCTACTAAACTATCTTGATCAAACAAATGTAGTTCAATAAGAATGGTGGCCATTTCCAGGCCTGCATGGAAACTACTAACCGTTGCAGCCCATGTTTCGCTGCATTTGTCATCAGGAAAAGCCTCTGCCTTCCTTGCTAGTTCACAGGCACCGACCAACACCTCAGCATCAACTACACTGTGAGCTGCGACCTTTTTCATAAGGCCTGAAACCCAGTGCTCGATGTTGATGATTCCATCGTCTTGTAACGGATGGTGATCTCTAACCTGTACCATAGCTGCTCTTGTTAGTTTTAGTTGGTGCTGGTTAATACATTTAGCAAATCACAGGTAAGGTTATACCTGGTATACTCCTGAAGAAAGATAACGATCACCCCTATCACAGATAATCGCCACAAGAACAGCATTCTCAACCTCCCTGGATAATCTTAAGGCCCCCGCTACAGCACCGCCAGATGAGACACCACAAAATATTCCTTCTTGTGATGCCAGATCCTTCATGCATTGTTCCGCTTCCTGCTGTCCCATGTCTATAAACCTGTCCACACGAGACGAATCAAAAATATCGGGGAGATACTCTTTAGGCCAACGCCTGATACCAGGGATAGCAGCACCATCTTCGGGCTGTAAGCCGATTATTTGAATTTCTGGATTTTGTTCTTTTAAATATCGGGAAACACCCATTATTGTCCCCGTTGTTCCCATAGAGCTGACAAAATGCGTTACATGCCCCTCACTTTGTCGCCAAATTTCTGGGCCAGTGTGCTGGTAATGTGCCAGGGGGTTATCTGAGTTACCAAATTGATCAAGCACTATCCCTTTGCCTTCAACTTCCATCGCTTTGGCTAGGTCCCGTGCACCTTCCATACTGGCTTCCTTACTTACAAGAATCAATTCTGCACCATAAGCACACATGGCAGCCTTGCGTTCATCCGTACTATTTTCCGGCATGATAAGCACCATTTTATAGCCCTTAATAGCTGCAGCCATTGCTAGGGCAATACCAGTATTACCAGAAGTAGCTTCAATCAATGTGTCGCCGGGATGAATATCACCCCTTGCTTCAGCATTCTGAATCATACTGATGGCAGGCCGATCTTTTACCGACCCGGCAGGGTTAGTACCTTCAAGTTTTACCAAAATAGTATTACTGGTATTTCCTGGTAGGCGTTGAAGCCTAACAAGCGGGGTTTCACCAATACAAGATTCAATGGTTGGGTATGACATTTATCTATTTAGTCTCTTTTTTATATCTAGCTCAAATATGGCTCAAACCTAGCTCAACTCTCGTTTAAACCTCATTCAAGTACAGCAAACTAAAGATAATAAATATGGCGCGGATCGTAAGCATTAGCAGTAAGTACTGATAACGCCACAAGGAAAGGGCAACATTTTATCCTCTGCCCCTTACCTTTGCCTTATAAATAACTGAATTTATCAAGAAAAATTAATAATAACCACCTGTTAACTGGTTATTTGGATTAGAGTATTTTTTATGGAAAAGTAGGAAAACTAATACTTATTTAAGAAACAAATCAGATGTGGAACATCCAGAAATTAAGAAAGAACTACGAAGGCCACGGCATAATCCTGTTCATCTGACAAACTTATGGAAACTTGAGAACCACCTAGAGCCGCCATTTTTTCTTTTGCCGAACCAGTGAATGTCAATTCAGGTGCACCCTTGGGATTATTACTGACTTTCATATCCTGCCAAGAAATAGCACCGATACCTGTACCTAGCGCTTTACTGGCTGCTTCTTTGGCCGCAAAGCGTTTTGCCAAATAAGGTATGGACTGCCCCTTTTCATGGAACATGGACAATTCTGAGGCACATAATATACGCTGGGCAAACCGTTCACCCTGCTGCTCAAAAGCGCGCTTAATTCGCTCTATTTGTACAATGTCTGTGCCTATACCAATAATCATAAGATTGATCCAGATTGTTACTTTTTAACCCTTCACCGTTTAAAAAGTGCCCGACTTCGCAGGGGTGCATCACCGATATGTTGTCGAAAGGCAAGGCGCACCAAGCGCTTAGCTGCACTTGCTATGTTTGCTTGATGAAACTGTCCGGCATGCATCTCTAATAGCTCTGCTCCCTGAAACCAATTCTGACCCTTAACGCCTTGTTCTAAAGTGTTTTGCTTCAAACTAAAGCCCATAGATGGATCAAACCAATACCATTCATCAGGAACAACAGAATCACCGGTTTCAGCATCGGTATCAAGCACGATGCCATAGCCGATATCTTCCAGCAAATTAAATTCAAAAGCACGCAAGCTTGATTCCAAAGGTGCTCTATTATCAGCAAGCTTCGTCAATGTATTTAAATAACTATCAAATAACACTGCATGAGGATCGTGCTCTGCTAATAGCCGTAATAGCAACTCATTGAGGTAAAATCCGCAGTAAAGGCGATCACCTTGCAACAACAGGGGTGATCCGGAAGACTCTGCAGTTTTAAGTGTTTTAAGATCAGATTTACCCGACCAAGTTATCAGCAAAGGCGTGTAGGGTATGAGTACAGGGCTATTTTTCTTTTTGCCACGAGCTCCTCTGGCAACAGCCCGAAATCGTCCGTAATGACGTGAAAAAAAATCAACCAGTGCGCTGGTTTCTCTATAAGGTCTGGTGTGGAGGATAAAAGCTGGTTCAGGTTCAGCTTGAATAGTAGATTGAGTAATATGCATGGGGCTAACAGATATTAAGCCAGATTAAATCTTCCTTTATAATCATAGCCTAATCATCATAACCTAAACTGCGAAGCGCCCTATCATCATCAGACCAGCCACGGCGAACTTTAACCCAAAGTTTTAACATGACTTTACAGTCAAGCAAGCGTTCCATATCAAGACGAGCTTGTTGGCCAATCTTTTTTAAACGATCACCCTTATCGCCAATAATGATTTTTTTCTGCCCGTCTCTTTCCACCAGAATCAATGCATTAATATGACAAATCTTGCCTTCATATTTAAACGCTTCAATTTCTACTGCTACCTCATAGGGCACTTCTGCACCCAACTGTCGAGTGATTTTTTCACGCACTAATTCAGCAACAAGAAAACGTTGATTTTTATCCGTTATTTGCTTTTCAGGGAAATAGTGCACTGCTTCAGGAATATACTGCTGTATAGCCAATTCCAACACATCCAGTTGTTGCCCTTGTAACGCAGACACAGGAATTAGCTGAGCATCAGGAAATTGGCTCGATAACATTTCAATATGAGGAAGTAAGTCTGTTTTACTATCCAACCGATCAAGTTTATTTATCGCTATAATAACCGGCACCTTGGCACTAAAAACTTCTGTTGCAACTTTTTGGTCAGCCTCGCCCCATACATTACGATCAACCACAAAAACCACAACATCGACATCCCGAATAGCACTTTCTGCCGCCCGGTTCATATAGCGGTTAATGGCTTTTGGCTGATTACTATGAATGCCTGGGGTATCCACAAAAACTAATTGAGTATCGCCCTCAGTTTTAATCCCTAGCATATTGTGGCGCGTCGTTTGTGGCTTACGTGAGGTAATACTGATTTTTTGCCCCAACAGGTGGTTGAGCAAGGTGGATTTACCGACATTAGGCCTGCCTACAATGGCTACATAGCCACAGTACTGTTTTTCTGTATCAGTGGTCATGGGATAAGCCTATTCATGTTGTAAACCTATTAAGGCTTTTTGGGCAGCTTCTTTTTCAGCATTACGGCGGCTACTACCCTGCCCAATTGTTGGTTTATTCAAACCTTGAACATGACATTCAACCTTAAACATCTGGCTATGTGCTTCACCTGAGATTTCTGCCACCTCATAATGGGGTAAATCATTGCCCCCCGCCTGCATAAATTCCTGCAACTCAGTTTTAGGGTCTTTAGGTGAAGATGTACTAAGGTTATCCAATCGAGATTTGTACAGATTGAGGACAAATTGTTCACAGGCATTCATGCCACCATCAAGATAAATAGCGCCAATAATGGCTTCAACTGTGTCGGCAAGAATAGAGGCTCGACGATGCCCCCCACTTTTCATCTCACCACCACCCAAATATAGATGTTCACCAAGCTTAAGTTCATTGGCAATTTCTGTCAGAGTTACACCCTTAACCAAGTTGGCCCGGTAACGACTTAATTCACCTTCTTTACAATTAGGTAAGCGCTGAAAAATAGCATACCCAACAATAAAGTTAAGCGCTGCATCGCCCAAGAATTCAAGTCGTTCATTGTTATGGGAACCACAGCTTCTGTGAGTCAGAGCGAGTTCTATGAGATCTGGATCACTAAAAGCATAACCGATACGATCCAAAAAGCGTTCTTTAGATATATTCACTAAACAATCTGCTTACTTACAATCAAGAATCATTTCCTATCACTTTTTCTTAGAATCGCTGTCGTAGCTGTTATTAAAAAGCACCACCACATCAACATTCCCCATGAAGCTTACTCTTTTTTCATAATTGAATGTCACTTGAGTCCGGGTGCTCTCTCGAATAACGTTAAGAAGCTTTGTATCAACATCTCGCACATTGTTTATATTAAACTCAGCGTCAAGTTTCCGTCTAATATCCCCATCACTCATGTTATGTAAATCTTCATTTTGCAATGAAGCAACAGCGGCTTTTACAAAAGAGTTATCCAGATACAGTGGACCTATTTTGAATACTGCTGTCAAAAAGAAACCCACTACTGCCAATAAAACTAGCCCGCTAAGAAGTGATATTCCCTGCTGTCTTTTCAGTGTCATAGTAATTCTTCCTGTAATTATTCAATAATATTTACTGGATTCTGCCCATTCTGTTGAAATTCGGCAAGCTTTTAAAGGACTCCCAGTGCATCCATACGGCCACCGCCTTGCCCACAATATTCTTCTCTGGAACCGGACCCCATACACGACTATCACTGCTGTTATCCCGATTATCCCCCACCATAAAGTAATGCCCTGAGGGCACTTTAATAGAATAATTGATACCAAGTCGGCCGGGAATTATCCCCTTTTGAATTCGATGATGGACTCCGCTAAGGTTTTCTTCTGCCACTACAAACCGAGGGTCTTCCAACAAACGAGAGAATTCTTTTTGCTCGGCTTTTTCACCATTCACAAAAACCACATTATCGACAATACGGATTTCATCCCCAGGTAACCCAAGAACTCGCTTAATAAAGTATCGATCATCATTTGGTGGGAAAAATACCATCACGTCGCCACGCTGTGGCTTACCTATCGGGATCACCTTTGTTCTCGAAACAGGTAATCTCAATCCATAATCATATTTATTAACCAGAATAAAATCGCCTACTTCCAATGTTGGAATCATAGATCCAGAAGGAATCTGAAAAGGTTCATAGAAAAAAGAGCGAAGAACAAAAACAATGAGCAACACTGGGAAGAATGAACCAGTATATTCAATCCATCCTGGTTTTGGCGCATCGCCACGTTTTTTGGATAAAATAAAGAGATCCAGCAGCCAGATAACTCCAGTTACTAGAACCAAAATCAGTAATACCAGAGGAAAATTAATATCCATTCAACTATCTCTATCCGCTATCTTATATCAACTATCTGTTTTTAATACGGCTAAAAACGCTTCCTGGGGTATTTCCACATTACCCACTTGTTTCATGCGTTTTTTTCCTTCTTTTTGCTTTTGTAACAACTTTTTCTTACGTGATATGTCGCCACCATAACATTTAGCAGTAACATTTTTTCGAAGCGCTTTTACAGTGGTGCGAGCAATCACATGGCCGCCAACAGCTGCCTGAATAGCCACATCAAACATTTGTCTCGGAATCAGTTCCTTCATCTTCTCTGTTAACTGACGCCCTTTCGACTGAGAATGATCACAGTGAATAATCAAAGCCAGCGCATCCACTTTATCGCCATTAATCAACACATCCAGTCGGACCAAGGGCGAGGCTTGAAAGCGAACAAAGCTATAGTCCAATGAGGCAAAGCCACGACTTACAGACTTTAATCGATCAAAAAAGTCCATGACCACTTCACTCATGGGCAATTCATAGGTTAGAGAAACTTGTCCTCCCACAAACTGCATATCTTTCTGGATGCCACGCTTTTCTATACAAAGAGTAATAACGTTGCCCACATAGTCTTTTGGTACCAGAATATTGGCTTCACACAACGGCTCGCGCATTTCATCCACATAGCTGGGGTCAGGCAAATCTGACGGATTAGATATATGAATAACCGTTCCGTCGGTCTTTAAAACTTCGTAAATCACCGTGGGAGCCGAGCTTATAAGGTCAAGGCCATATTCACGCTCCAGACGCTCCTGAATAATTTCCATATGGAGCATACCCAAGAAACCACAACGGAATCCAAAACCTAAAGCATCTGAACTTTCTGGTTCATAGAACAGCGATGCATCATTTAGGGTAAGCTTTGACAATGCATCTCGGAAGTCTTCAAAGTCATCTGAGCTGACAGGGAACAAACCCGCATAGACTTGTGGCTTAACCTTTTGAAAACCAGGCAACGCCTCGGTCTCCTGAGTGTTGGCGTGAGTAAAGGTGTCACCTACAGGTGCGCCATGAATATCCTTAATACCGGCAACAACAAACCCTACTTCACCAGCTCTCAAGACTCCGGTATCTTTTCTTTTTGGGGTAAATACACCCACAGTATCCACTACATGAGCTTTGCCAATAGATTTGGTAAGAATTTTATCTTTAGCTTTTAATGTTCCTTGAGTTACACGAACCAGAGAAATCACACCCATATAATTATCAAACCAAGAATCAATAATCAGGGCTTGTAAGGGTGCATCCACATCACCTACAGGTGGTGGGATTTTCGACACTAATTGCTCGAGTATCTCATCAATACCTATCCCCGTTTTAGCGCTGCATCGCACAGCGTCTTGGGCATCCAATCCAATAATATTTTCTATCTCTTCTATGACTTTTTCTGGCTCGGCTTGAGGAAGATCCATCTTATTCAGTACAGGGATTACTTCCAGGCCCTGTGTGATAGCGGTATAGCAATTCGCCACAGATTGAGCCTCAACCCCCTGACCGGCATCCACCACAAGTAAGGCTCCCTCACAGGCGGCAAGGGAACGAGACACTTCATAGGAAAAGTCAACATGTCCTGGAGTATCAATAAAATTCAGCTGGTAGGTACGGCCATCTTTAGAAGTGTAATCCAGAGTCACACTCTGGGCTTTAATAGTAATACCCCGTTCACGCTCAATGTCCATGGAATCAAGAACCTGTGCGGCCATTTCCCGCTCAGCAAGCCCACCACAAACCTGAATAAAACGGTCAGCAATAGTAGATTTTCCGTGATCAATATGGGCAATAATAGAAAAATTTCGGATATGACTTAAATCAGACACAGGCTTCAAAATCTGGTTGGTGTCAGTTACGACAGGTGGGTTAGCATTAGGGCGTGGAGTCTAGCCTATTTGACCTACATGCGCTATGTAACGGCTGGAATAACCAGGCAAAAGACCCATAGAACTTGAGATAGAAGCCTGGAGGTAGAAATTCTGGCAATAACCATTCACTTTGTTTCAAGAAAGTCATAGAAAACCTGTTACTCAGAATTAAGAGTCAACCTCAAGGCTTTTAAATATTGAGCGTCCTTGGCGAACCAATCGAATGGCTACAGGCTGACCAACGGGCAACTTTTTTGCCGCTTCAAAATAATCACTGGGATTGTCTATACTGTAATGCCCCAGCTGCATAATTACGTCACCTTTAGTAATCCCGGCTTTACTGGCCACAGAGTTTGGGGCCACTTCCGTCACCAGTACACCTGTTCTCCATGAACCCATCCCATCATCTTCTATTTCGGCAACAATCAACCCCAGCTTGTCTGGCTTTATAAGTGATTTAACCTGAGATTCAACTTTAGGTAGTGCACCAATAATCATCTCCAAAGATTTCTTCTTTCCCTTACGGACAAGCACAGCCATTATTTTTTCACCTGGGGCAAGCAAGCCTACTATGTGTGGTAAATCACCGGAGTCAATGATGTCTTTGCCATCAAGACTGAGCACAATGTCGCCCGGTTTAAGCCCTGCTTTGTCTGCCGGACTGTTGGGTTCTACTTGTACCACCAAAGCACCTATGGGCTTTTTTAGCCCAAATGATGTGGCCAGTTTTTTATCAACATCCTGTATATAAACGCCCAACCAACCTCTATCTACGTAGCCTTTGGCTTTTAATTGTTCGGCTACCTTAACTGCAACATTAGCCGGAACCGCAAATGACAAACCAATGGAACCACCTGAACGGCTAAAAATAAGAGAGTTCACTCCAATTACTTTTCCTTCAAGGTTTAGGAGCGGACCACCTGAATTTCCGGGGTTTAAGGCAACATCACTTTGGATAAAGGGAACATAATTATCTCCCAGGTCTGTAGGGATACTTCGACCAATAGCACTGACAATACCGACACTGGCAGAATAATCTAAGCCGAATGGGGAGCCAATGGCCAGCACCCACTCCCCTACTTTTAATTTATCAACATTTGCAAACTCAAGTGCAGTAAGATCATGAGCCTCAATTTTTAATAAAGCCAAGTCGGAGCGGTGATCTACACCGATAATCTTTGCCTCAAATTCCCGCCGATCGCTAAGTCGAACTACAACCTCATCCCCACCTTCAACAACATGATTATTAGTTAACACGTAACCATCATTTGAAATAATAAAACCCGACCCGGCAGCAAGAGCAACATTAGACTCACCTTGATGCTGCTTGAACTGTTCTCCAAAAATTCCAGGGATATTACGCTGGGACTGCTGAGAGTTTTTGTTGCGGTTATTTGTGGTATGACTTTGTGCCGTGTCTATCTGAACTACAGCAGGCGAAGAAAACTCTATCAGTGAAGCAAAATCAGGCAGCCCATGGCCAGATACATTTGAGCTAAATAAAAAAACGCCAAAAAAAGCAGCACTAAAAAATTGATTTGAAAACTGGAGAAAGCCGGCAAACTGTTTCAACATCAAACACCCCAACCAAATTCTTATGAGCTATTGACTGTCTCTGACAATAAAAAAACAGAAAGGTTAGATGCAACTATGATAGTAAGAAGTTTTTAGAGCTGGAGATTTAGTTTAGATGGGGATTTAGCTGGAGAGGCATCCTGCTCGCCAACTCTAATATAATGGGCTGCACCTCATGATTTGTCCGGTTAAGGTAGGAATGCAATCTTACCAAAAGACCTCCTGCAATCAGACCAGTCAGGGCACCAAAGGCCACGACAACATCACTATTTGACAGTTGTGATACGGAGATAACACCAAGAACCATCAGAAAAAGAGGTAGGAAATAAGCAAGTAAAGTACCGTTAACGACCACTTTTTCGGGAATACCAATCACTACCTGATCACCCATACCAATATTTTTCAGATCACAATTACCGGGCAATACTTTAATCGCTGTTGTTTTTCCTGTTGCTTTAGCCAGTAAGCTTTGACCACAACCCTTTTCTGCAGCGCAGGTATGACAGGCCGACTGCTGAATTGTTTCTACCCAGACTCCACCTACCTCAACAGCAACAACTTTGCCCGTTTCCCGTATCATGCAGATCTCATGTAATTGAAATAAAACTCTTAAACAACATACTTTAAGCAATATAGCCCTTATCACTATAAACCAAGGCACCATAAATTAAGAATAATGTTTGGTTATTTTGTTATTAGATTAGCTCTTCTATCTAAACTATCGTACAGGCATTAGCGACTGAGCCACTTGCTTGGCTGTTTCAATGGGAATTTCTCCCACCACACAAATGGTGTATTCATTATTCTTGTGCTGAGTTCGACTTAGAAAAGCGACAGTAGCCCCGCGCTGAGCCAGCATATCTGGTACTTTTATTGTGCCATCAGGGTCAACAAAGACTGAAAATACAGCAAGACCATCGGTAAAAACCAATGTTTCCCGATTAGTTTCAGGAGACATGTGATAGCCGGACATAGCAAAACCGGGTGGTAACCAGGTAGTTTGCCAATTACGCTCGGAGGTAGATGAAAGGTTTCCCTCTGCATTCAAGCAGGGAGATGCCTCCAGGGAAGCCAAATGATGATCAGTGTTGGTGGGTTCTACCGCCATATCATCAACCAAAGTGCCAATTGTTACGTCTACAAACTGAAATCTCTCTAACACACGCTTATTGTTTCCAATCAACATGGATTGCAACAATAGCCCCGTTTTTTTATCAACACCCAGCACATAACCATACCGAAATGAGTCTTTTGGTACTACATGCACAACTGTAATATCGCGTCCAGCTACTCGATCTTCGCCTCTCATATAAAGACTGTAATGGGTTTCAAGGTGCCCTTTCGAAATTTCTAACAATCCCAAAGGGGCTCCTCTCAGCATGGCGTCACCCATACGCTGGCAATCAAGATCATTACCTCGCCTTACCACCTCTCTTTCCGGACCGTTAAGGTGAACAATACGCTCAAATTCCTGACCATCTCGCACCGAGTGGAAGACTTTGACTGTTTGAAGTGCACCACCGTGCTCATAGGAAAAAATACCCTCATAGCTCAACTGCCGATTGGCTTCAGCCATTCGCTTTAAAAGGTTCGTTACTGAAGACAGGTCATCTAGAGCGTATGATGGAGATAATGGAGCTGCTGCCACTAGAGCTAGTAACAGCATCCCATAGAATCTCAATAATAGAGTCATCTTAAAGACAACTTCAAAAAGGCGTGTACCACTATTCCTGATCAGTTGGCATACGCGCGAAAGGCATCATGCCCTGATTTGTATTTGATGCAGCATTTTCTGTGTGCTGCAACATTAAGTCATTCAAGTAAGCTTGGACTTGCTCGCGAGTCACTTTGTCTGGAGTCAATTCTCTGACATTAATAACAGAAGTAGGCGCACTGTAGCCCTGTTCTGAGCCGTTAGTAGCGCTCACTGTACGAGCTGTAACCTGCGGTATTCCAAACGCAGCAGAGGTGCGAAGCTGGGGTGCAGCAAGATCAACCTGTGCACTATCAACCACAGCAACAGGTGTAGGAGTATTTCCCGAAACACCGACTGGCTTGTTGTATTGCTGTACACCGACCAATGCAATGGCTGCAACAGATGCAGCAACGGCAAAACGACCCAATGGCCTAACAATACGGCTAATCGCTGTTTGACTACTTAGGCTATCTTCATTTTCAATGGCGGCATGAATTGCAGCAGAATAATCTACAACTTGTTCTGGAAGCTCACGACGCATCGCTGCGGCTGCCAGTTGATGGCGACGCCATGTATCACGGAGTTCGTCATTTTCGGAAACTTCTTTCAGTACTCGACGAACTTCCAGTTCATCTGCTTGGCCATCCATAAGCGCTGACAGAGATTCTTTTATTTGACTATTATTACTCATGTCTGCAGTCACCTCAGTTTTACTATTAAATTAAGATTCAATTTTTACTCTTTACCACCACTATCAGTTGCATAAAGATAGGGGAAATCATCTACCATTCCGTTATAAATCTAGCTGTGAGACCCGACATACTGGAAAAGGTTCAACCGGCAATACAAATTAGCCTTCTAACAACTTAACCTTTTCATCAATTGACTCTCTGGCACGGAAAATTCTCGATCTCACTGTACCAACAGGGCAATCCATGACCTCTGCAATTTCCTCATAACTAAGACCTTCAAATTCACGTAAAGTTACCGCAGTACGGAGATCTTCAGGCAAATCTCTAATGGCATGATCTACCACTGCTTCAAGTTCATCCCGGTAAAGAAGGTTTTCTGGCGAAGCAATATCTCTAAGTCTATCGCCACCCTCATAGTAATCAGCATCTGCGGCATCGACATCACTTGCAGGAGGTCGACGATTACGGGCAACCAGATAGTTCTTAGCTGTATTGACAGCAATACGGTATAACCAAGTGTAAAACTGACTTTCACCACGAAACTTTGCCAGCGCACGATAGGCTTTAATAAAAGCTTCCTGCGCGACATCATTCACTTCGTCAAAATCTTTAATATAACGGCTGATAATAGCGTGTACTTTATACTGGTACTTCAGCACCAGCATATCAAATGCCCTTTTATCACCTTTTTGAACACGAGCTACTAACTGCTTATCAGTATCTTTTGCCTGCTCGGCTTCCATAATTTCTCCACAAGTACTTCAAAAGCTACTTCAAATCCCCAACCATTATATTATGGTAGTTTGCTAGACCGTTCGATCTGCAAATAGTTCGTATTCTCATGTAGAGAAACGAGTTAAAATATTAGAATCGGTGTTTTTTTTACCTCGCTATACTATCATGCCAGCCAAACATTTTAGGCACTAAGATCATTCATGAACAAACCACATACCCATGATGTTCTGATAATTGGTAGTGGTGCAGCAGGCATGACTGCTGCACTTCAACTGGCCGATAAGTTCAACATCGCTCTTCTCAGTAAAAACTCCATCAACTCGGGTTCCACTTGGTATGCTCAAGGTGGTATTGCCGCAGTCTTTGATCAAAGCGACTCTACTGAATCACACATTCAAGACACTCTGGTAGCCGGTGCAGGTTTATGCCATGAGGATACAGTCAAATATACTGTAGAAAATGGCCCTGAGGCGATCCGCTGGCTGATAGAACAAGGGGTTGCTTTTAGTAAGGGTGGAGAAGACTCAGAGTACCATTTGACCCAAGAAGGTGGTCACAGTCATCGCCGTATTCTTCATACTGCAGATGCCACAGGTAAAGAAGTTTCGTCTTCTCTTTCCGACAAAGTACTTGAACACAAAAATATAGAAGTGTTTGAACATCATGTCATCGTCGACCTTATTACTCAGGCAGACAAAAGCTCAAGTCGAATTCGTTGTACCGGCGCCTACATTCTCGATACAAAAGAAGACAGCGTGTGTGTGTTCCAGTCCAAAGTGGTCATTCTGGCAACGGGTGGCTCTAGTAAAGCGTATCTTTATACCAGTAATCCTGACGGCGCTTCTGGAGATGGTATAGCCGTTGCCTGGCGCCGTGGTTGCAGAGTGGCCAATATGGAATTCAACCAGTTCCATCCCACTTGCTTGTACCATCCGAATGCGAAAGCTTTCTTAATGACCGAAGCGCTGCGAGGTGAAGGTGCTTATTTGCGGCTACCCGATGGTGAGCGTTTTATGTCCAGGTTCCATCCACAAGAGGAACTAGCCCCCAGAGATATTGTAGCTCGCGCCATTGACCATGAAATGAAACGGCTGGGTAGCGATTGCGTCTACCTCGACATTACCCACAAATCAGCGGAGTTTCTTGAATCTCACTTCCCCACTGTAAAAGCCCAATGCTTATCCTACGGAATTGATATCACTAAAGATCCGATCCCTGTGGTTCCCGCTGCACACTACACCTGTGGTGGAATTATGGTCAATCAAACGGGGCAAACGGACTTGTGGAATCTTTATGCCATTGGTGAAACTGCCTTTACCGGGCTACATGGCGCTAACCGCATGGCCAGTAATTCGTTGATTGAATGTGTTGTCTTTGGTCGTGCCGCTGCAACAGCTATTCGTAATAGTATTGATGATATTCCCCCTCCGGATCCAGCCAGGCCTTGGGATGAAAGTCGAGTAACCCACTCCGATGAAGATGTTATTATTTCCCACAACTGGGATGAATTACGGCGTTTTATGTGGGACTACGTAGGTATCGTTCGAACTCAAAAGCGTTTAGAGCGCGCCAAACATCGGGTTGAACTACTACAAAAAGAGATTCAGGAGTATTACAGCAATTACAAAATTAGTGGTGATCTGTTGGAGCTTCGCAACCTAGTACAGGTAGCCGAATTAATTATCCGCAGTGCCAAACAACGTAAAGAGAGTCGAGGGTTACACTACACACTGGATTACCCAGAAACCTCCCTCATCGCAAAAGATACCATTATGGTTCCCATAAACTTTGCAGCACAAAATATTATTGTGAATAAAGAATAAGACGTGAGTAAGGAGTATTGAGCAAAGAATAGTGAATAAAAAAATAACATTAGCTAAATCAGCTTCAACTCACTCTTTTTGTCCCACCGAAAAGAAGTCGATTTTTCATCATCAGTATTTGCCCCACCCACCTCAAGCCATCTTTATCACAACCATCAGGTAACAACAGTATAGTGGTGCGACCTTGGAGTAGTGTTTGAAGTAATGTTCTATTTAGCCCACAAAAACTAAGAATCCAACTATTACCAAAACGATAATAATGACAAAGCTCTACTTCTAGAGCGGGTGTTGCAGAAATACCAACGGATAAATCACTGGCTACCAAGCTCCACTGCCCATCAACAAAAATAATTTTGTGCCAAGGTGCCGTTTTGTGCTGTCGGTAGCTATGAAAAAAACTAAGGGATACAAAAAGTAACAACACTACCGTCATCATTGGGTATAACCCAAGGGAGAACCCCAAAAATAATACAGCCAATACCGATAAAATATGGACAATAATTATCCAACGCAGCAAAGCACAGGACGGTCTTAGCGTAAGTTCAGCGGACTTCTGATCGTGTATCACGAATAATTTGTACAATTTTTAACAAATCTGGATCATCCGGGTTTTCTCGCCGCAAAAACCAGCCAAACATATCTTGATCTTCACTATCCAATAACCGCCAATACCGCTCCTTATCCTCTTGCTCCAATGTAGGATAAATCTTTTCCAAAAATGGCAGCAACACAAGATCCAACTCCAGCATACCCCGCCGGCTCGCCCAAAAAAGTCGGTTCCTATCCATTTTCTTATCCACCAACGGCTACCTATATTCTCAGATTAAAAAGGATCGCCATTATAGTGGAACTGGCTAGGTTTACCCACTAAGATATGTCGCTCATCAAAATCAGGCTTCACATGAATAATTGGCATTCATTTTTGCACCAGCAAGGGGCCACCCTTCTAGAGCAAAACAGGCTTTCATTTAATGAAAAGCCAGGAAATTACCCCAACCTACAACAACAAAACACCATGACTCCTTTAATTAATCTTGGGGTATTGTCAGTTAATGGAGCAGATTCAGTCCGTTTTCTCCAAGGACAAGTAACTTGTGATGTAGAACAGCTAAGCGCTGAGCACAGCCTTATAGGTGCGCGGTGTAACCCCAAAGGAAGAGCACTTAGCAGTTTTCGGCTAGTACAAGCCAGTGACGATCAATTGCTCATGATCATGGATCATTCTTTACTCCAATCTAGTATTGATGATCTATCTAAATTTGCGGCCTTTTTTAAAGTTCAACTAACTGATGCTAGTGAGCAATATCACTGTATTGGATTAACGGGTCAGCACAGTACATTAAACACGAGCACATTAGTCACAAAAAAAATTATAACCAGCCAAATTAGTGACAACCGACAACTGCTGATTATCCCAGACGATCAGGCTGAAACTCTATGGTTATCACTCACTAAACGGACCACCCCAGTGGGTACGGAGTTTTGGGAGCTGCAAGATATCAAGGACGGGATCGCAAATGTCCAGTTAGAAACATCGGCTATGTTCATTCCTCAAATGCTGAACTTGCAGGCCATTGATGCTATCAGTTTTAAAAAAGGTTGTTATACCGGACAAGAGGTCGTTGCCCGAATGAAGTACCTTGGCAAGATAAAACGAAGGATGTATCGCATTGCAGTTATGGGAGATACAGTGTCGGTAAATGCCCTGCCATCTCCTGGTACAAGTTGCCAACTTCCCAACCAAAAACAAAGTATTGGTAACGTGGTAGCAGCCGCTAATGCCGATAAAGATTTGCAGGAAATATTAGTTGTACTCACCGATGAAGCAGCACAATCAAAAGCATTAATTATTGGAACCGAGCATCACAAAAAAGTTGAGCGGCTACTACTCCCGTATGAAATATAGAATACTTACTTATCAAATAGTCATTAAATATATTTAATGTTAATTATTAAATTTTATTGACTATTACAAAGCCTAGATCAACCCCGAAAAACAGAGATACTCCATGCTTGAATGGCTCTCAGCAAACCAAACGCTACTTACCTGGCTGAGTGTCATCTCATTGATAACCTTTGTAGGCAGTTTGTTAGCCCTCCCCTGGTTAGTGGGCATGATTCCTGAAGACTATTTTTTGCACCAACGTCGACAGCCTGCAAACCTCAAGCAACGCCATCCCGTTGTTAGGCTACTATTGCTTATTGGCAAAAACCTACTGGGACTATTACTGCTCTGCGGTGGTTTGCTGATGCTATTTCTTCCCGGCCAAGGATTACTGACCATTGCAGTGGGCCTATTGTTAATGGACTACCCCGGGAAATATTCACTAGAACGCCGTATCGTTGCACACCCATCAATTTTAAAGGGGATTAATTGGCTGAGAACAAAAGGTGGGCATTCTCAAATCAAAGTAGATCCTCACTGAGGGTCTGTTCACTTAACTACCCTCTACCATCACTTGCCCGTGCTATTGGACTATGCAGCAGGCAATTGCCAGTCTATCGGCTTAGCGCCCTGCTCATTGAGATATTGATTGGTCAAAGAAAAATGTTTGCAGCCAAAAAACCCGCGATAAGCTGATAATGGAGATGGGTGCGGGGCTTTTAATACTCGATGTTTAGACGTATCAATAAATGCTCCTTTTTTCTGAGCGTAGCTCCCCCATAGTAGGAATATCAACCCCTCTCGCTGCTCATTAAGCTCCTGCACAGCACGATCGGTAAATTGCTCCCAACCTTTACCCTGGTGGGCACCAGCATTACCTTGCTCCACCGTCAACGTGGCATTCAACAACAACACGCCCTGTTGTGCCCAATGGGTAAGGCAACCATGATCAGGTGTTGTAACACCCAAATCAGTCTGTAACTCCTGGTACATATTCCGTAAGGAAGGTGGAATAGCAATGCCTGGAAGCACAGAAAAACATAAACCGTGGGCCTGATTAGGACCGTGGTATGGGTCTTGCCCCAGGATAACCACTTTTACTTCATCAAATGGAGTATGGTTGAAAGCTGAAAACCAGTTTGAACCAGCAGGATAAATAGTCTTACCCGCAGCTTTTTGTGCTGCCAAAAACTGCTTCAGATTAACCATATAGGTTTTATCAAATTCATCTTGGAGAACTTCTAACCAGGAGGAATGAAGTTTGATATTGTTATTATTCACAGTACATTCCCTACGATTAATTTAAAGGAGATTAATAAACCGGAATTACTGCGCTAAATCAACTGATAAACATCAATTCTGCCACTATTATAAAAATAGATACCCGCAAAAAAAGTATGTCTAATATAAATATATGATTCAGTTAAAAATATGGCTAACTTAACAATATGACACGTAAAATAGGCTTGGCTTTAGGCGGTGGAGGTGCCAAAGGCATCAACCATGTTCTTGTACTCGAAGCATTAGAGGAGCTGGAGTTAAAACCTTCCTTTATCTCGGGAACCAGCATCGGTGCATTAATTGGTGCCATGTATTGTGCAGGCATGCCTACAGCTGAGATGAAAGAGATTTTTCTGGAATTTAGCCTCAAAGAAAACGAATCCCTCAAACATATTGTTACCCGAAAACATATCTTCAAATGGCTAGATTTTATTGCCCCACAATTTAGGGGGCGCGGCTTATTACGGGTAGAAAATTTGCTTACGTACTTATTCGAATCAGTTCATGCTACTCAGTTTTCTGAATTAGAAACACCCCTAAAAATAGTAGCCTCAGATTTTTGGAACAGACGGCAAGTAATTATTGATCAAGGACCGCTAATCCCCGCTATTCGCGCCAGTATGTCACTACCTGGACTTTTTGAACCGGTAAAAATTAATGAGCAGATCTTAATTGATGGCGGTGCCGTCAATCCTGTTCCATTCGATGTATTACCAGAGAGTTGTAACCTAACTATTGCTATTGATGTCATTGGCGAGCGTACGGTATCAGAAAAAATCCCATCATTATCTGAAGCAGTTTTTAACACCTATCAAATTATGCAAAAAAGTATTATTCGGGAAAAACTAAAAATTGTATCACCCGATATTTATTTTGAACCCAACCTGACGAGCTTAAGGGTTTTAGAATTTTATCGGGCGGGAGAAATTTTCAAAAAATCTGAACAGACCAAGCATCAACTGAAAGAAAAAATTAGCCGCTGGCTAAATGAGCACGAATAAATAATTCAATAGCATTGTTAGTTTCTTCCGGTTTTTCAATAGGCGTGCCATGCCCAGAGTCCTTCACTACAACTAACTCAGCGTTTTGCATCGCATCAACTATAGCTTGCTTGATAGCTACAGGTGAATAATCCTGATCGCCTGTGAGCATCAATGTTGGTGTTTCAATGGCAGCCAACTGTGGCAAAACACCCCAACCGAACAAGGATTTTAAATTGCGCAAATAGATTTTCTTTGGGTTGCTGGCAATCTGGGTGGCCAATGCATCCACCAAGTCATCATGTCCTTTGCTTGCAAACATATTCTCGGCTACCTTGCGCCCAAAACGCTTCATTCCAAACAGATGAATTAATATCAAACGCGCCCAGAGCATTTTCTTTGCAGCAAGGGTATCGTTAGGTAGTGCGGGACCAGAATTAACTATCGTCATCGAACGCAAACGGCTCGGTGCATCGACAGCCAGTTGAAAAGCAACCATACCACCCATAGACAGACCTACCACATGTGCAGAGTCCAAGCCCAGAGCATCCATTAATGCCATCATATCAGCTGAATGAAGGGAGATACTGTAATCTGTATCGGGCTTATCTGAATCACCATGTCCTCTAAAATCTGGAGCCAGAACCCGATAGTTTTGCTGGAAATACTCAAGTTGTGGAGACCAGTCTCTTTGACTAATACCCAAGCCATGCAGAAACAATATGGGTTCACCCTGCCCTTCATCTGCATAGGAAATATTTACACCATTAACATTTACTGTCGGCATGTTTGATTTTCTCTAGGGGAAGTTTCTGCTTAACTTAGAATAATTTTTATGAACGATTAGACATGCTTATAAAACGTTATTGTAAAGTCATGTTGATTAAAAGGTTATGATTTTAACCGATCATGCAACTTAACCACTTGGCCAATAATAAGAAGGCTCGGTGGTTTCATCTCCTCAGCTTGTACGCGCTGTACCACATCAGT
>Ga0209345_10002594_pt1 | contig 19716 bp, 26 predicted proteins | sample Cruoilmetagenom7_FD_187294 | JGI IMG/M metagenome (GOLD analysis project Ga0209345, IMG submission 187294) | Oil polluted marine microbial communities from Coal Oil Point, Santa Barbara, California, USA - Sample 7 (SPAdes) (version 2) | ecosystem: Environmental > Aquatic > Marine > Oil seeps ... | reverse complement strand
AGAGTCGATCCTGATAAGGAGATAGAGAAAACTGGAGATACCTTCAAACCGATACTGTTACCACACGATCTGGACGTGATGTGGGTCTGAGTTTTAAAATCGAGGTCATTCGAACTCTATTGTTGCGGGTGGTTTCGGGGTTATGTCATAGACGACTCTTGAGACGTCAGGGATCTCACTTGTTATCCTCGAAGATAGTTTATTTAGGGCCTCCCACGGTAGTTCCATCGCTTCCGCGGTCATACCATCTCTCGACTGCACAGCCCTTACTGATATTATCCATCCATGGATCCTCTGATCCCCTTTTACGCCTGTTCCCTTCTCAAGTAGTGCGGCCAAAGTCTGCCATGGTTCATACTGCATAACTTCTTCTTCAACTATCGCATTTGCTTCTCTAACCACAATCAACTTCTCTTCAGTGACCTCTCCGATTATCCTGACTGCAAGACCTGGCCCCGGAAATGGCATACGCTCCGAGATCTCAGGAGGTAATCCGAGTGCTCTTGCCACTTCACGCGTCTCATCCTTGTAAAGATCGGCAATTGGTTCGACTATCTCATCAAACTCGATCACCGAAGGTAACCCACCAACGTTGTGGTGTGACTTGATACCACCTTCGGATTCGATCCGGTCCGGATAGATCGTGCCCTGGATCAGGTACTTAACATCCTCCTTTCGCGCCTCTTCTTCGAATATCCTTATGAAAAGCTTGCCGACTATCTTTCGCTTCTCCTCAGGATCACGCACGCCACTCAGTGCACTGACGAAACGATCTTTGGCATACACAATCCGCAGGTTCATGTAAGAGAACGTCTCTTTTATCCGTTCCGTCTCCCCTTTTCTCATCAGACCAGTGTCGACATATATGGGTATAAGTTGATCCCCTATGGCTTTAAAAGCAAGAACTGAACAGACCGAGCTATCCACACCACCTGACAATGCTATTAGCGCCTTTCCATCTATTTTTTCTTTTATCCCTTCAACACTCTTTTTTATGAACTTATCAGTCTTAACCATCTACCTCTGCTACTTTCCAAGTCATCTTTAAAAAAGTTGTGATTGTATCACAGACCTAATATCAATTAAGTTCAGGGATTTTGGGGCGGACAAAAACCAAAGAGATTAAATAAAAAGATATATTCTAGTGGGATAACCATGTAGTTTCCTAACTTTTAGTGTTGGGGGCTGATTAGGCGATAGAGGCAATATGAATGGGATGATAATTATCGATAAGGAGTTCTGCAAGAGTTGTGGATATTGCATTGAATTCTGTTCCGAAGACCTAATATCCCTATCGGATAACCTGAATGCAAAGGGATATTATCACGTGGAATTTATGGATGAAAATGGTTGCACGGGGTGTGCCACATGCGCTTTAGTCTGTCCCGAGGCCGCCATAGAGGTGTACCGTGAATAAAGTTTTAATGAATGGGGCGAGTGCCATTGGTGAATCTGCAATTCAGGCCGGATGTAAATTCTACTTCGGATACCCTATAACGCCCCAGAATGAGCTTCCGGAGTATATGTCAAGGAGGCTTCCGGAGGTTGATGGTGGCGTCTTCTTGCAAGCGGAGAGTGAGCTTTCGGCAATAAATATGGTGCTTGGAGCGAGTGCTGCGGGGGCGAGGGTTATGACCTCTTCAAGCAGTCCGGGAATCAGCCTGAAACAGGAAGGGATCTCGTATATAGCTGCTCAGGAACTTCCGGCTGTGATAGTGAATGTAGTGAGAGGGGGACCTGGTCTTGGGCACATAGCGTTCTCTCAGGCCGACTACTTCCAATCGACACGTGGTGGTGGTCATGGTGACTATAGAACGATAGTTCTTGCTCCGAACTCTGTACAGGAGATGGCAGACATGACCTTTCGTGCATTTGACCTTGCAGAAGATTACAGAACGCCGGTCTTAGTTCTTGGAGATGGTATACTTGGCCAGATGATGGAACCGGTTGTCATCCCCGAGGCTAAAGAAGATCTGGTCCCTGTGACGAAGGATTACATAGTTACTGGTGCAAAAAATAGAGAATCCAGAGTCATTAAGTCATTTTTCGTCGAAGGAAAAGACCTGGAAGAGCACAATTGGAAGCTCTTCAGGAAGTATAAACGAATCGAAGAGAACGAAGTGCGCTGCGAGAGATACATGCTTGAAGATGCAGAGATGGTAGTTGTGGCATATGGTACTGCTGCACGAATCGCCAAAGGGGCTATTAACAGGCTCAGAAGCGAAGATGGGGATGTGAAGATAGGGATGATCAGGCCCACAACACTATGGCCGTTCCCTTCAGAGGTGATAAAGGATGTCTCCCGGCAGATAACTGATTTCTTCGTATTCGAGCTCTCTATGGGGCAGATGATTGATGACGTGAGACTTGCACTCGATGGTGGCGGTCACATCCACTTTTACGGAAGGCCGGGAAGTGTTGTCCCGACACCTTCGGAACTTGCGAGAATCATGGCACGCCACTATCATAAAGCACAGAGGAGGGAAAAAGGGTGAAGCAAGTATATTCAAGGCCGAAGTCACTGAAGAGAGTCTGGATGCACTATTGTCCTGGGTGTGGGCACAGCATAACTCACCGTCTGATAGCAGAGCTTCTTGATGAGATGGAGCTTCAGGATAAAGCAATATGTATCCCGCCACCTGGTTGCTCGGTTCTGGCTTACAATTATCTGGATATTGACATGGTGGAGGCACCTCACGGACGGGGTGCGGCGGTTGCAACAGGAATCAAACGTGTGAGGCCCGAATGCCTCGTCTTTTCATACCAGGGCGATGGCGATCTTGCAGCAATCGGAACAGCGGAGACTTTACATGCGGCAAACCGTGGAGAGTTTGTCACTGCAATATTTGTTAACAACGCAGTCTATGCTATGACAGGAGGACAGATGGCCCCTACAACGTTATCCGGCCAGAAGACGACTACATCACCGTACGGCCGGAATCCGCAGACCGATGGAAAGCCGATAAAGATGAGTGAGATCTTATCCGCTTTTGATGGTACCTCATACCTTGAACGTGTTGCTGTGAACAACCCGAAGAATATAAGAAGGACAAAAAAAGCCATTAGGAAGGCTTTCGAACATCAAATAGACAAAAAAGGGTTCTCGCTTGTTGAGATTCTTTCTCCATGCCCGATAAACTGGAAGATGGACCCGCTTAAGGCCTGTGAATGGATAGATGAAGTTATGACGAAAGAGTTCCCGCTAGGGGTAATAAAAGAGGTTTAATGTTAATCAAGACAATATTCTCCGGATTTGGCGGCCAGGGAGTCCTGTCAATGGGACAGACACTTGCAAAGGCTGCCATGATGGAAGGGAAGTATGTTACCTACCTCCCCACTTATGGTACGGAAGTGAGGGGCGGGACTGCAAATTGTACTGTCACAGTATCCGACGAGGAGATCGCATCACCGATTGCATCCGAACCGGATTTTGTCGTTGCGATGAATCAACCATCTTTTTTGAGGTTTCAGAACATGCTCAGATCCGGAGGTTTTCTCCTTTACAACTCCTCACTGGTGAGTTCCGTTTCACCGAGGGAAGACATTGAGGTTGAAGGGGTTCCTGTGATGAAGATCGCAAACGAGCTGGGTAATGCAAGAGTAACTAATATGGTGATGTTTGGAGTTTTCATAAAGAGGAGTGATCTCATATCATTGGACAGCCTCATGGAGAACCTCCTCGAGATTCTCGGAGCGAAAAAAGCAAAATTGTTGGATGCGAATAAAGAGGCTATTCAAGTAGGTTTCAACTACAAGGGGGAATAAAAAATGGCAGTTAAACAGCTTTCTATCAGTCTTGAGAACAGGCCGGGGATGCTCAGTCAAATAAGCGAGATGCTCGGTAAAGAGGGTGTGAATATAAGGGCAATCTCTGTTGCCGATACTTCGGATATCAGTACTGTGCGTTTTGTGGTAGACGACCCCGTAAAGGCCGTGAACATCCTCAAGACAAATAAGTATGCGGTCAAAGAGACTGACGTACTCGCTGTGGAGACACCTGATCATCCGGGAGGGCTCGGTGCAGTACTAAAACCGATAAAAGCAGCAGATATAAATGTTCTTTATCTTTACCCATATCTTGGCAGGGCAAGCGATCAAGCGATCGTAATTCTCGGTGTCGATATGATCAATGAAGCGGAGAGTGTCCTGAAAGAGAATTGGGTACACATGTTTGGTAATGAGATCTATAATATGTAGGGTTTCTGGTTGATAAAAATATTACGAGGTTAAGAAGGTAAAAGGTGATTAAAATGGAACTTCAAGAGGCGATTTTAAAACGGAGGAGTGTCAGAAGATTTGCAGATTATTTTGTCACGGATGATGAAGTAACAGAGGTTATTGAAGCGGCAAGGTGGGCCCCGTCATGGGCGAATACTCAGGTATGGGAGTTCATCGTGGTGAGAGAGAGGGAGATCATCGAAGAGGTTGTATCTACCTATTCTGAGAAGAATCCTGCGACCAAATGCTCAAATTCAGCTTCAGTACTAATTGTCGCATGTGCAAAAAAGGGAGTTTCCGGTCACAAAAAAGGATCTGGATCGACAAAGTTTTCAGAATGGTTTATGTTTGATATCGGTATGGCTGTCCAGAATCTCATCCTTAAAGCTCATGAAATCGGGATAGGAAGCGTAGTTGTAGGTTTAATTGATCACGGTGCCTGTGCCAAGGTCCTCGGTGTGCCGGATACCCATGAAGTTGTCGTGGTAGTTCCATTGGGACGATCGGATGTTGAACCAAGAGATGGCCCTCCAAGAAAGGAACAGGAAAGTTTTGTCTACCAGGACCGGTTTGGCGAAGCTCGGGTAAAATAATTCTTCAGGATGTTTACCAATCGACCTTGTACCATCGAAGACCAATAACAAAGAATAAATTGTATGACTTGCAACCTTTGTTTAAAAGCTAGGCGGGGGTAGCCGAGCCAGGTCAAAGGCGCAGGACTTAAGAGTATTACTAAGAGATCCTGTTCTGTAGAGATTCGTGGGTTCGAATCCCACCCCCCGCAATTTTTAGCCGTGTAAATTACCTCTAAAGTTGTTAATTGCTGATTGGCCTTTTGAATCAGGGGGATTTAAGGGAAAGCTATATATCTTATTTTAACCAAAATAATAGTGAGAGAGGAAGGGCGACTGCCGGTAGCAATCTTACATAGATTGTGGCTGAGGAAAGTCCCCCCACCATCTGGACACACGAACACCGATTGGTGTAAGGCGAGAGTCTTGGCTCTGGCACAGAAACGATACCACCGCATATATATGCAATGATACAGAAATGTTGAGGTCTTATGTTGGTGGGTGGAACGGCGAAACCTCGTGGGTGCAAGCAGGAAGGGCACAAATGGCGTCCAGACGATGCCCTTTGAATATGCGCTAAGATGAATGTCGCCTCGAACAGAAGGGGGCTTACTCTCCTCACTCAGAAATATAAGAGGGGATAGATATCGATTTGATGGAAGAGGGAATATTAATATAGGTGGTGCTAGTTAATATTAGGTGGTATCAATAACAGCTTTCATTTGATAGTATCACTTGATGACGTGGGAGAAAAATGACATGGTCGAATACAAGCTCGGCGTAAGCGGATTGGATGACGCGATAGGGGATGTGAGGGGTGGGTCCAACATTATGCTGATTGGGCCGCCAATGAGTAAAAAAGAGGTTATCATCAACAACATCGCTTACCAGGGTCTGATGACGGGAGAATCCTCAATCTTCATATCAACCGGGGAATCCGGTGAGAGTATAATCCAGTGGTTTGAAGAGAACGGGAAAGATATCAATGGTTATATCGATAGGCTTGGTGTCATTGATTGCGTATCAAAGACGCTTGGACTCAACGTTGGGGATATTGACCATATAAAGAGGATATCTTCGCCAGTAAATCTGACCGGCATCAGCGTAAGTATCACTAACTTTTTCGAGGAGTTCTGGATGAAGAAAGGGATACAAAAATCCAGACTTTGTGTAGATTCTCTCTCAACGATACTCATGTACTCTAATCTGCAGACTGTCTTCAGGTTCCTTCACGTCCATACCAGGAGGATTAAGACTGCGGGGGCGCTTGGCGTATATATCATCGAGAGTGGTATGCATGACGAACAGACAATTACCACTTTGAAGCAACTTTTCGATGGAGTAATCGAGATCGAAGAAGAGAATGAATCATATTTCATCAGGAGTGTCGGGTTGACACAAAAGCCGACTAAGTGGTGTGAATACGAGGCAAACGGTGCCGAGATGATCGTAAAACATAAGGAGAGGCGGTGATGATCGAAATCGGAATCCCCAAAATAGACGATTATCTAAAAGGTGGTTTACCAATTGGAAAGTCACTTTTGTACTACATACATCCGGGTGTGGAAGGTGACATATTCGGCATGCAGACTCTTTACACCAATCTGCAGAAGGGATACAAAGGAATATGTATAACCGCTACGACTAGTCCTGAGACTTTGAGGGAAAGATTCAGAGAGTATGACTTTGACCTTGAGAAGTACGAGGAAAATTTTGATATCATCGATGCGTACTCGGCTTTGATCGGGGCAGACTCGTCTGAAAAATATGTTGTAGACAACCCAGAAGATATAAAAAATATTGATAAAGTGATAACAGAAACAATAGAGGATTCTTCCGGAGGGCTCATCATCCATGGCTCACTCTCGAATATTATGGATATGTGCGGGGAAAAGGAGACTCTGGAGTGTGTAGAAGGTTGGAACAAGTGTATGTTATTATATGATGGCGTCGGAATATACAATTTTACGGCGTGGCCATACTCTGATGAGACTCTTACGAAGGTGAGGGATGAGTTCTTCAATGCCGTTGTTAAAGTCGGTGGGATTGCTGAAAAGGTGATCTTCGGGCAATACTATTCAGTTTCCAAGTCAGACTGGACTGATGACAATCTGGGCCATTCAATTCTATTCAAGATACTTAAACCGGGAGGTGTGAGGGTATACCTTCCAAAGATACTTGTCACTGGTCCTTTCAACGCCGGAAAATCGACATTCATCCATTCACTTTCAACGAGATCCGTATCTGTTGATAGATTCGGTACAACAGTTGCCCTGGATCATGGTCACGTGGACTATAATGGTTTCTCGGCAGACATCTTCGGAACTCCGGGTCAGGAGAGATTTGACCCGATTCTCAAGACATTGGGTGGTGAAGCCATGGGAGTATTTCTCGTAATCGATTCGACAAAACCTTATGAGTGTGAACGGGCAAAACAGATGCTCGACATCACAAAGACGTTTGGACTGCCTTCCGTAATCGTCGCAAACAAGCAGGATGCCCCCGGTGCATCAAGTGTTGATGATTTAAGGATTGAGATGGCCATTTTGGATGAACATATCCCGATAATACCGGTCGTTGCAAAGGATGGTGAAGGTGTTATTGAAGCTTTTGAGATGCTAATTGATCGAATTATGGTGAGGCTATGAGTACTATAAAAGAGATGCTCGAAAAGCTTTTGGATGATCTCAAGAGGGTAGGAAATATCGAAGCTTCAGCTGTGGTCTCGCGTGATGGCCTTCTCATGTCATCGGACATCCCGGGTGGCGTTCATGCTGAGACATTTGCTGCAATGAATGCGACGATGATGGGTGCGGCAGAGACAGCCGTCTCGGAGCTCAAGAAAGGTATCCCTGACAGGATTATAATAGAGTCCAAAGAAGCCAAAGTCATAGTCACAGGTGCTGGTCCGAAGGCACTTTTAGTTGTCATGTCAAGGCCCGAAGCAGGGCTTGGACTGATTCTGGTTGAGATGGAGAAGATATCAGAAAAATTAGAGGGGGTGCTCTAGATGGGTGATACGGAAAAGTCGATACCATTTTTTGACAGGGACGAGGAGTCAAAACACCTCCAAATATGGGGGGTGCCACATGCCCTGATCGATAATGGGACACTTGCAGAATTATATGTAGTTCTTACCAGGTCAATCGGAAAAGAGATGACCAGAAGGTTTTTCTACGATTCAGCCAAGAAAGCCGCTCGTAATCTCCAGAATAGCATGCTTGACATGTCAAATGCTAAAACTGATGATGTGGACAAGCTCGTTGATAGAATATCAAAGTTTCCGTTCTACGTATCCAGCTATGGATATGGTACTGGCGAGACAATAAAATCCGATGCAAGGTCTGGAAAGTTTCTATTCAGAATAGAACATTCATTCATAGCAGACGAGTTGAAGGACAGAGGTCTTGAAGATCCCACCTGTTCATTCATAGCCGGTATCTTTGCCGGCCTTGCTGAAGCTTGGACCGGAGAGGAGTACTCCTGTAGGGAGCTACATTGCGCTTCGAACGGATCCCCATTCTGTGATTTTGAACTCTTCCCAGGATCTCTTACGGACAAGTTCTTCGGAGAGATTGAGAACATAAAAAATGTGCTCACAAAACTGGATGACGCAGTGGAATCGATACATGAGACCATGCAGAACAAAAACGTGAGTCAAAAGTCAAATAGCGACCTCTGAGACGTCTCGCCTGCTGGTAGTTCGATGGTGCCATACTTACCACCTCCACCGGGGCGAACTATAACCTCATCATCTCTGAATGCCCTAATCGATTCAGCTATCCTCTTATCAACATTCATATCGCTCGTGGGGGCGTCCACAAGGACAGTAGCCTCAGCTCCAAACTTACTCACTAGAGAGTTCCAGTTCTTCTCAACTGTTCTTGCACCAGGGGTGAGACCGAGTGCCATCGCAATTATCTCGGCGAGTGGTATGAGGTGAAGATACGGGGGCCTTCCATCCGGATGTAGAGTCTCACCACCCATTGAAAGTTCACTTACTCTGTCACGGACACCTTTCACGATCCTTCCGCCGCACGAACACTTAAAATCGGCCTCCAATGCACCTTTCAGAGGTTGATGTTTGTAACACTTACTACAAGCAGTCTCGTTGTATTTGCCTTCTTCAGGGGGCATTCCAACGTTGAGGGTCGGCCTTCTACCACCTTCATTCTTGATGGCTTTTTCAACCTCTTGAAAACTGAAACATTCGATCTTCAGACGATTCAACTCCCTTGCAAGGCGAACTGGCCACGGAGAGTGTGCATCCGAGTTTGTTAAAAACGTCAGACTTCTAAGCTCACCTATTCTGTCGGCATAATCGGAATCCGCACTCAAACCGAGCTCAATAAAAAATATGTAATCTGTCAAGTCTTTATAGCATTCCTTGAGGGAATCATGATATGCATAAAGGGACGTCCATGGTGTGAAGGCGTGAGCGGGACCTATCAAGGCAGCTACATCTCTTGCATATTCAGCAATTCCTTCTCCATCAAGATCAATTCTTGGCCTACCATCCGTATCGATGTTATGGGAGTACCTTGCAAGGAGGTCATGAAGCTCCTCTGCTTTTGATATTGAAGGCAATATAAGTAGATGGTGAACTCTTTTTATATCCTCAACCTCGACTGTCAGAATGAATCTCGCATCACCTTGTGTGAAAATCCCATCTGATTCTTCCAAGCATTTTACCTCAGATAGCCATTTTGGATGCAGACAGTCTCCGGTTCCAATAAGCTCAACACCCTTCTTCTGAGATTCCTTCGCCAGTGTCGGTAGATCCATACTGGATGAAGTAGCAGCCGAATATCTGGAATGAATGTGCAGATCCGCAGCTACTTCAATGAGGTCCACTCTAACCCATCTTATCTTATATATCCGAGATCCTCTTTGCCCATGAGATCTTTGGGTGTCTGCATCATCTCCATCTCACGAATCTTTGCAACGATCTTCTCCATATCCTTCGCCCTCTCTTCCAGCGCCTGCATATCGATCTCAATATCAAGCGCTTTCGATAGAACACTCAAAACTGCCTGTGCACTCTTCGGATCGACCAGATAACCGGAAGTTACACCCATGAGGCATGCGGCTTCTATCTCTCGCCTCTTTGCCATTCCGAGAAGAAGGCCGGATACGCCAACGATTCCACCGCCAGGTTCGTCCTCTCTGAATTCAACACCGTAACTCTTAATCTCGTCTATGAGATTGGTATCGTTAACTGCGCCAAGTACAACCTGGTCGTCCACCAACTGGCCGATACCATACCCTCCCAGGGTGTAAATCCGCTTGACTTTGAACTTCTCAGCCATTTCGAGAAATGCATCGGTTAGCATATAATGGCCGACGTTTGTGGCACTCTGATAGTCACCAACAAGCAACAGTAGATCCACTTTTTTAGAACTCCATGCATAGACCTCATTCTTGACGAGACGTACCGATCCATCCATCATGACAAGGACCTGTGGTGGGAAATGTGTTGAATAAACATCCATCACCTTAACAGCATCCAACTCTTCGATTATATGTTCGGCTACCAGTTTACCGACATGACCGACACCGGGAAGACCTTCAATCATTATCGGCTTCTTCAGTGACATATTCTTTACCGTAACAACTTCAACGTCTTTCATCGTGTATCAACTCCTTCTTCATTCTCCTTCTGTACTCTCCATACCGGTCCCCTATAGAGAACCTTGGTGGGCTAGGATTTCTTACATCTCCGAAACATTTCGGGCATGCATCTTTGAGCGTGTACAGGTTACAAACGCCGCATCTCTTGAATTTAGACCTCATCGCTTTTGAACGTTATGTCTGTGGAACTCCCCACTACCACCATGTTTTTTGATGACTTTAACCGCAGATTCTCCCGCCACACGAAGAGCGTTCTCGGCACTCTTGTAATCCGGCGCTACCACATGGATCCTGTATGTTGGGGCGCCGACATAACCGGCCTCCAGAGTTATCTCGTCATCTTCTTTCACTTTAATTGCGGCCTTCAATGCCTTTTTTATGCAGCCTATACCATCCGAATCCGAACATGTCAGGTCTACATAACCAGATATCTCGACTTGAGGCATCTTTATATTTTCTACCGCAACTTCATAGATCTTGATCGCAATCTCTTCTTCTATTCCACTCTCTACGAGTGCCGTATGTCCGTTGATTGCGGCGTCTTCAAATCCAGGATAGATGCTACCATAAACATCATATAGTTGGTCATCCAACTGTTCTAGCTTTGTTGAATCAATCCCAGTTGAGGAAGCGACGAAACTCATCCATTTCTTGGCTTTCTGCTCATTCTTCCAATCCTGGATCTTATCTCTCCTCTGATGCTCGTTCACATCCTTTAAAGATAGATCGATGTGCGCTTTCACGGGATCAACATTAAATACCTTGCAGACTATCTTCTGACCCTCTCGTATGTGATTTCTTATATATTTAACCCAACCCGATGCAACTTCAGAGATATGAATAAAGCCTTCCTTATCACCATACTCATCCAGCTCAACAAACGCACCAAAGTCCAGAACTTTCTTGGCGGTGCAGACAACTAGTTCTCCCAGTTCAGGCCATCTATCATCCTGCATTTTTCACTCTACCCCAATACATCAAGTATCTGGGTTTTAATATTCGTCTTGCCACCAGTTGGTTCTGCGAGTGTGCGTCCGCAAACCAGACACTCGATGAGCGTACTGGCATTACCAAATATAACCTGTTCATTACCACAGTCGTTGCACTTCACCTTCAGAAATTTACTTCTCGGATTCACTCCTTCGCTTGTACTTGTCATTTAATCCACCAACTCAAACTTAGATACTCTAAAACCTTTTCTCAGATGGGCCTTCTTACACTCATTACACCTGTAAACGACGTTCACCTTCTTTGTGGGTTTATCGCCACCTGGAACTTTCGAGAACTTTCCTGAGTTTCCTATACCTGTCTGCCTATGCTTCTGTCTTGTGATACGGGTCATGGATGATGCTTTTCCTTTCTTCACTTTTTCAATACCGTGAACCGTATGCTTTTTGCAGTAAGGGCAATGTGTCCGTATATTCTTTGGCATCTTCATTTACTTCAACCTTCATTTTAAAAATTTAAAAAAAAAACAGAAAGATGCAGAGCAGGATCTGCATCTTGATAGAGTCTTAAGGAAGAATTACAGATGCGGTGCCTACAATCACCGTCTTCTGTATCCTATACTTCTCATCTCCTTCTGTAATATATTCATCGCCTTCCTTGAAGTACCCCTTCTCCTCCTTTTCTGGAGTTACAAGGGTCTTCGACTCTTGCCATACATCAAGGTCCACGCACTTCTTTCCGTCTTCTTCGTACTTCTTTGTTATCTTACCTTTGCATATCAACATGTCATCCGGACGACCCATGCTCCTCATCTGGACATCTATCATCTTGACCATCCCACTAGGGCCGGCCCAATCCGCAAGCATGTGGTTTACATGTGCCATGTTGAATAGACCGTGGGATATGACATCTCCAAGGCCTGCTTTCTCTGCTATTGCAGGTGTTGTATGTATGGGATTTATATCTCCAGAGGCTTTGGCATATTTTTTCAGTTGGTCTCTTAGCGTTGGACCTTTCTCCATACATATCTCATCGCCAACATTTATTGAATCATAATTTCCTACATCCATGAGAACTACCCCCTTAGAAACCGCCTGGTCTTATTCCTGCTGTGAACTCTGCAACAGTGGCCTTCTTTCCGTCCTGGTTAACAAACGTAGATCGGAGAATAATCCATAGCATTTTGTTCTTCTCGTAAACATCCATTATCTCGGAATCTGACTGAAGAACATCTCCAGGCCTGACAGGCTCAAAGTATTCATATTTCTGTCCGGTGTGAAGTAACTTGCTGAAGTTCTTTATAAGTCCCTGGACTGTTGCTAAACTGGTGAGCCCTGATATGGCATAGGCAGCTGCAAACTCCGGTGGGGCTACTGGACCACCCTCAATGTTTTCATCAACATACCTGGGATCGTTATGATTGACAGCTTCGCAGTAGGCTGTAATCTTCTTCTGCATAACCTTGTATCTTCCACCTTTCACTTGCATCCCGATAAATTCCTTATACTTTGCTCTCGATTCCTCAATTTCCTCATCCTCTCCCATATAAGATCAACTCCTTACAGTATCTGTGTATAATATAAAGTCCTACATTAAAACCATTTCGGATATGACTCACCCGTCATCTATCCCTACCAATCCTCCACTCCGTTCTGGATAGGATTCCACGGAGTGTATTTACCTCTCTACCTGTAAGTTCAGCCCTACCTAGTATCCTTCTTATCATGAGTATGGTCTTCTCTTTTTTATGTGGTGGGTAGCTGATTTCATCGAGTAAATGCTCGCAGTGATCGAACAGAAGCTCGACATTCTCCTTCTTTGCAAGGGGCACTTTCCCAGGTTTGATATCACAGAGTTCATAAAGGACGATAGAAACGGCATGTGAAAGGTTCATCACAGGATATTTTGAGTCAGTGGGTATGCATACTACCATGTCACATTTCTTGATCAGATCGTTGACGAGTCCAAAATCTTCCCTGCCAAAGAGTATCGATACGGTCCCATCTCTTCCTTTCAGTTTATCTTTAAGCTCTTTTGGAGGGAAGTAAGGCATTCGTACATGTTCATCTGTCGTTGTACCGAATTTCGATGTCGTTCCAACAACAAGTCCTGAATCACAGATTGCTTCTTTGATGGTGCTTACTGTTCTGCTACTCTCGAGAATATCGATGGCGTGCGATGCCATAGCATACGCCTCACTCTCCAGTTCACACGGGTTTACGAGGACAAGATCTTCGAACCCGAAGTTCTTCATCACCCTTGCAACCGAACCGACATTTCCACAGTACAACGGCTCTGCGAGAACGACCCTGAGATCGATCATAAGACGATTTCTAGGCCAAGCTCCTCTGCAAGTTCTTTATACCTGTTTCGTATGGTCACTTCGGTGACTCCTGCCACATCTGCAACCTCTCTTTGAGTCCTATGTTCACCATACAATATGGATGCGATATAAATTGCAGCAGCTGCCACTCCTGTCGGACCTCTACCACTTGTAAGCTCCTTCTCCGCTGCCTGTCTAAGGATCTCCACGGCCTTCGCCTGAACCTCCCCTCCAAGTTCCAGCCCTGAACAGAACCTCGGCACGTAATCGATGGGTGAGGTCGGCATGAGTTTGAGCTTCATCTCCCTACTCATGAACCTGAATGTTCTACCAATCTCTTTTCTACTGACTCTTGAGACACCGGCTATCTCGTCAAGTGTCCTTGGCACGTTACATTGACGGCACGATGCGTAAAGTGCACCTGCTGCCACACCCTCGATACTCCTGCCCCGGATCAGGTTCTTGTTCACTGCTGTCCTGTACACAACAGCTGCATTCTCCCTCACATTCCTTGAGAGGCCAAGTGCTGATGACATCCTATCGAGCTCTGATAATGCGAAAGCAAGATTCCTCTCGGTTGCGTTGTTAACACGGATGCGGCGCTGCCATTTTCTCAACCTGTACAACTGCGCCCTGTTCTCCGATGATATCAGCTTCCCATAAGAATCTCTGTTTCTCCAGTCGATCATGGTACTGAGACCTTTGTCATGGATCGTATAGGTCATGGGGGCTCCAACCCTGGACCTCTTCATCCTCTGATCATGATCAAAAGCCCGCCACTCCGGGCCCATATCAATTAAATCCTCGTCGATGACAAGCCCACACCCGTCGCAGACGAGTTCAGCCCTCTCATAGTCGTGGATAAGGTTCCGACTACCGCATTCAGGACATTCTACAGTTCTCTCTTCATACCCACTAGTTTTCCCCCCAGTAGGTGATTTTTTCTCAACTTGTTCCACTTATGACCACCTTATTTATGAAAGATAGACCCATTCATCCCGTAATTTTTGAATTTCACGCTCTGATAAGCCCGTAATTGGTTTGATTGAGATATAAGGTTGTTTCACTGGGCCGAAGAGGTCATATATACTGCCGATCTTCTCCATCCTTTTCGTAACAACAGTAGATCCTATACCCATACCTCGGATCGAATCCCCCCCATCACCGTCATGTAGTTTTCCCCTCACGAGAATCTTACCTTGGCCTGTTATATGAACGACTCTACCCAGCTTCTTCACTCCACTTAACCTCAAGATTAATATTACGTCAAGATTAATACTATATAAAACTAACGCAAGCTTTATAAAGAGTTATGGCCATAGACACACGGCTGTTTATCCCAAGTCATATGGACATATCAACAGAAAAAAAACGGCATGATGCGTACAAACTATGAGCTTAATACAGGTTATTTATGCCCTGAATTAGTGCTTCGATCGATGCCATAATTATGTCTATATGCGCACCTCTAGCCGATATCACTTTATCCCCTTTACTGAGCCTCACAGACACTTCAACGATGGCATCTGTCCCTCCTTTTATCGCATCGACATGATACTCTTCCAATTGGACCTCTGTGATATTTAGTGTCGCCTTCCTCAGCGCATTTATTGCTGCGTCGACAGGACCAACCCCTGTTCCGGCCTCTACGACATCTTTTCCATCGATGTTCAGTTTGATCGAAGCCGTCGGCATTATCATCTTACCAGAGACAACAGTCAGATCCGAGAGCTTGATCTTTGGCTCGTTTATCACTTCCAGAACCGTCTCTGCGATCGTTTGTAGGTCAGTATCCGTAATTCTGGTACCTTTTTCACCCATATCCTTTACACGATCCAAAATCTCGGCCATCTGCTCATTGGATGCTTCAAGATCCATCTCTTTTAATGCCATCTTCACTGAAGCCCCTCCCGTGTGTTTGCCGAAGATGAATCTTCTACGACGTCCAACTGTTTCGGGGGGCATTGGTTCGTATGTCGATGTATCCGAACTGAGGCCATGTATATGTATCCCGGACTCATGAGTGAATGAATTGTCGCCAACGATCGATTTATTGGGGGCCACATCCATCTTGGTCAGTCTACTAACCAGTTTGGATATATGGTAAAGATCCTCCTTGATAATCCCGGTGTCAACATTGTAAAGGCCTTCGAGGGCCATGACAACCTCTTCCAGACATGTATTGCCGGATCTCTCGCCGATACCATTCACTGTTACATGGACCTGGGAAGCGCCCGCTTTGATGGCGGTAATGGAGTTTGCCGTAGCCAGTCCGAAATCATCATGACAGTGCACACTTGCAGGTACACCCAACTTTGACAGGGAATTGAATACCTCGGTTGCTCTTTCAGGTGTAAGAACACCAACCGTATCACAGAAACATATCCTCTCGGCACCGGCTTTTATCCCTTCAGAGTATAACTCTATCAAGAAGTTCAGATCCGCTCTGGATGCATCTTCCCCGCTAAGTTCCACGATGAGTCCATGATCTCTTGCGTACTCCAGACCCTCAATAGCGCCTCTTTTAACGGTTTCTCTATCTTTTTTAAGCTTCTTCTCTATATGTAGGTCGGATGATGGAACAACGAGGTGAATAGAGTCAACATCGCAGTCCAGCGCCAGATCTATATCTTTTATCAAAGAGCGTGTGTATACACATATCTCTGCGTCAAACCCTTCGTTTGCGATCAGTTTTATACCTTCTCGTTCGCCTTTGGATGTTGCCGGCGATCCAGCCTCGATTACCTTAATTCCAATTGCATCAAGCTGCCTTGCGATCAGAAGCTTCTCTTCCGATGTCAGCGAAACGCCCGGTGATTGCTCACCATCCCGGAGTGTTGTGTCAAAAAAATTAACCAAAAGACCTTACCTCACATCAAATAAACTCCAGTTAACTAGGTGTAGGGATTTAAATATTTTGTGATTTTGAGAACAAAAAAGGAGGTCTTTTAATCAGTGGTATAAATAAGCAGTAATATACTTTGAGGCCAATATCCGAGCTGACGGTTGAAGGTAGTTATGTGCGATCTGACTGAAGGAATAATGGGGATAGTTGGTGGATTTGAAGGTGACCTCCGGCTCAAAGAAGCATTCAATAAAAGGATTGAAAAGTGTCCTGGTTATACAATCGGAACGACAAACCTATACCCTTTGGAAGGGCAGGAGGTAGATCTCTTTAATGATCTCGTCTTCCGTCTTGAGGAGTACCTAAAAGATCACCTCAGAGAGTCCGGAGAGGTGCAGATTCTGAAGATATCCTCCGGAGAGAATATAGATATAGGGATCAAACAAGCTGATGTTATTGGTGGCAGGGTCTTTGAGATGTACTGCTACAAGTGCTTCTCAATCACATTTCTTCGGGTATGGTTGGAAGAAGGGATCTTCATCAAGAAGAGATGGATAAGCGTGGATGTAGATGAACTTACTGACACACCTTGGTTCAAAGACAGAGATTAATGGGCTTTTCACAGATCAAGAGATGCAGCGTTCTATGCTGGACCTTATACCGGCATTTTTTGTAACTTGCATATATACAGAGATATACCTGTTATTCTTCAGTTTGACATCGAAACTGTTGAGAATTTTAGTAATAGCCGTCTCGTACCTTTCCTGTATCTCACCATCAAAATTTATGCGGTTGTACTGCACAAAACCGTCAAGGTATACACTACAATCTCCGATGAGCACCGATATCTCATCATTCATATCCTCTTCACCTCTGAAGACATCTGATTTTTCGAAATCTATGATGAACCATTTCCCTTCGCTATAGAGCAGATGCTCTCCCTTCAGATCATTGTGCTTCACACCGGAGTCCCATAAGGATGTTAGCAAATTGTTCAGGTTCTTCAACTCAAAACGGTCCTGTTCACCGATACACCATTTCCTCAGACACTCTTCAATCCTTATGTGGTTGTCGATGAAACTCATCCAGAATATCCCTTTGACATCGGAGAACTCCTCTTCCAGCTCTTCGTCGTACATATAACCGAAAGGTTTTGGGACATTCATGAACTTGTATAGATCGGTGAGCACCGAAAACTCCTTTTCTCCGAGACCTCTGTCCATTATCTTGGCGATGATAAAATTACTCCCATTCTGGATTTTATAAGTTATTCTGTACAGTTTATGCGTTGCCCATACTCCAAAGACCGGTGGATAGTATCCCTCGACAAGTACAGTCTCCTTTTCACCTTCATCAGGACGAATCTTTTCTGAGTTGTTCAGAAGATGATCCAGATCCAAGAAGTTCAACACATTTATCGGAAGTGAAGCTTGCGGAAGTAACCTCTTCTGTTCAGGAGTCGGAAGGGTCCTGAAGTCATCTGATATTCCGGAACATGAATTTATCGCCACCCATGGCATGAAAGCACTCTCGATTGAAATCTTAGTAGTTCTTCTGATAAAAAGATTGGTAAAAGGTATCAAAGTTTTTCAGAGTCTGAGACCGTCTAGGAGTGCCAGAAAGATTGCTGCTACGATAATGTCTGCGGTAGATCCCGGATTTATACTTTCTTTTATCAGACGCTCGTCAAACTCCATTATATTTGCCAAATCCGAATCTTTCAGTAGTACTGAAGCCTCATTGGATACGGATCTTGCATTCTCTTCGCCTGCTTTAAGTGTGATGAAAGTGTCGGGCTCAGAAGCGAGTGCCTCGAGAAACGTGAAGACGATGGCATCATTAAGATTCATCTTTGAAGCCTTATCTTTCAGAAGAGACGCATATTTGAAGGACCTCTCAAACCCTCCTGTAAGTTCCCTTGCAATCTGGTCATAAGAGGATGAAATATCCATCAGGTCATAGAAAGTCACATCATTGCGCTTGATTTTTTCAAGGGACGATGGGTCATTCAGGTCAAGATCATCCACCTCATTTATCCTCACTTCCGTACTCATGAAAGCCTCGCATAGGTAAAGTGCATCCATATAAGTCGTTTCTTTTACAATCCTCTCTGCATTTACTTTCACCTCGCTTATCTTCTCACTGACACCTGCCGCCATTAAGAGTGGTAGGAGTAATAGAAAGGAACCGAAGTGAGTGTTTCCCCCACTCTGCCATCTGCCGCTCTCAATCGTGGCACTCTTGAGCAGGCTTCCAAGACCTGATGTTTTTTTAGTCGCCTTTAGTAGCACCGGATAAACAGCTACTGAAGATGCCAAAAAGTGCTCATATTTCGTATCCTCATAATCGTGATCCCGGTCTACATTACCAGGTTTCGGTGTTGCCGACACCTCTAGTAACATTGCGAGCTCTGCACACCTAGCAACAAATTCTCCTTGCATAAACCTTCACAAGGTAGTCTGGCTCAATAGCAAAAAAGTTATCTTTGAATGTATGGACTTAACAATCAAGGAAATGACATCGTTTATTCAGAAGCTCAGGGAAGAGGAGGATCAAAGGGCGAGACTCTTCCTTCTGGCATGGATCGCCTCTATGTGTGGGACCGCGTCAATTGTAATTGGCGGTATAGTTCTCATATATATCTCTTTGAAGAACTACTTACCCTGAGATGTCATAATTGAGGTCACCTAATTTAACAACCACAGGATTACATAGATTTCCATGGATGATCTCTACGGGGATAAGCGGGGTGACGAATGCAGGTGATGGCAAAACAATGGTGATCAATGGAGTACATCGGAGAGATAATATCCCAAACTGCGACCGGCTATTTGTCCGACAACACCGTGTTTGTAATTATCTCCTTCACATTTGGTGCATAACCCGGCGCAGTTACAAAGGGCGATCTCTACAGATCAGATAAAAAATAGGTACTGTCCTAATAAAGATACCTTAATATAGTCTTATTACAATATACATAAATGTGATAAGATGCCGCGTCCTAGAGGAAAAATTGAAGTCACTTGCCCAAACTCAAAGTGCAGATACTACTATAAAGAAAATGGGAAAGACATTATTAAGAAAGGTAAGAATCGTGCAGGCCACCAAAGGTATTTCTGCTTCAGATGTAACACCTATTTTGTTGAGACATCAGATACACCACTCTATCGAAAACAACT
>Ga0209345_10002593_pt1 | contig 19727 bp, 14 predicted proteins | sample Cruoilmetagenom7_FD_187294 | JGI IMG/M metagenome (GOLD analysis project Ga0209345, IMG submission 187294) | Oil polluted marine microbial communities from Coal Oil Point, Santa Barbara, California, USA - Sample 7 (SPAdes) (version 2) | ecosystem: Environmental > Aquatic > Marine > Oil seeps ... | reverse complement strand
TGAGAAACCAAGCGAAGAAGAAGACGAACCGGTAAAAACCGAGGCCGCGGCACTAGAGAAGTTTAGCTGTGCCGCCTGCCACGACCTTGAAGGCAGCAAAGCCGATGCCGGGCCGAAGTTGAATGGTATCGCCGGCAGGATGGGTCGGGAAAAGATCATCGAATCTATCCTGAAACCCAACGCGGAGATCGCTAAGGGTTATGAGGCGGACATGATGCCCCAGGACTTTGCCGAGCAGATGCGCGTGAGCGAGCTTAATCTGGTTGTCGACTATCTCTTGAAGATGAAGAACTGAGGCGCAGTTGCATGTGGCGACATCTAAAACACCCACTCTCTCTTTCCATTCTCACGCTGGTCGCCCTTTATATATTGTTCGCCTTCGTCTTGCAGCCTGCTCTGCCGAAGTCACTACTCATTCAGTACATGGTTATCTGCGCCGTCGGCATCGTTTTGGTGATGAGCTTCGAGGATCATACCGCAGCGCGTTGCGCCCAACCGATCAAGGCTTTGCTCGGCGACCCACAACTCAAATTTCCCCGCCAAATCGCGCTTGCAATTGTGATGGTTGGTACGGCCGCACTGACATATTCGTACATCAAGCCAGGCAATACCTCGCCGGTAGAGCTACGCACGGTGCATCCCGCCCCGCCGTCAACTCTGCGGATCTACGGTAAGACCCACAACTTGTTGAAGCTCGAAAACCCAGTTCGCAAAGCCAATCCGAAAGGAACACCTGGCTATGCCAAAGTGGTCAGCCAGGGTGGCGAGCTTTACTACAAGAACTGCATATTTTGTCATGGTGATCTGCTTGATGGCCAAGGCCATTTCGCCAAGGCTTTGAACCCCCGGCCTGCCAATTTTCAAGATGTCGGAACAATCGCGCAATTGCAGGAATCGTATCTTTTTTGGCGCATCGCAACTGGTGGCCCGGGGTTGCCACGTGAAGGCTCGCCATGGGCTTCTGCCATGCCCGTTTGGCATGAGATGCTAAGCGAGGACGACATATGGAAAATCATCACCTTCCTTTATGACTATACTGGCCAAGTCCCGCGGTCTTGGGAGTTGGAGCCAAAGGCCGATAAGAAAGCGAAGACGGTCGCCAAGTCGAAGGCTGCCGGAGACAAGCCAGTGGGGCTGGGCGAAAAAGAGATCACACGGATCTATCAAAAGCGATGTGCTCACTGCCATGGCGCGGACGGCGATGGCGCCGGCCCGGCCGCGGAATTCATGTACCCCAAACCGCGCGATTTCACACTTGCCGTCTTCAAGTACAAGACTACTCACGCCGACGACGAATTCCCCAGTGACGCGGACCTTCGCAAAACTATAAAGGATGGCCTCCCTGGCACTGCAATGCCTGGGTGGAAGGCCATTTTAAGCGATGCCGAGACCAACGCCTTGATCAAGAAGATCAAGCAATTCGGCGAATGGGAAGACGAGAGTCCTGAACGTACACCCATTGCCGAAGGCAAGCAGGTTGCCAGTTCCAAATCGTCTATCGAGAAAGGGCGCAAGCTCTTTTTAAAAGTTTGTGAGAAATGTCATGGCAGGCTGGGGCGGGGTAATACCACGTCTGGCAAACGCCTCAAGGATGACTGGGAAAACCGAATCTGGCCGAGAAACCTGACGAGGCCCGAGACTTGGCGCTTTACCAAAAATGCGCAGAACATCTTCCAACGGATCTCCACAGGCATCCGTGGCACGCCGATGCCCGAGCACTCGACGACAATGAGCATAAAAGATCGCTGGCATGTCGCCAACTATGTGATGAGCCTGAGAGAAAACGCCGTGCCTTTGAGTGAAGGCGAAACGGTGATCCGAGCCGCGCGAATAAAAGGAGCGCTACCGGACGGCCCGAACGATAAGGCCTGGGATGCAGCGCCGGCTATCACTTTTGCGCTCGCTCCAAATGTCATCAAGGAGCCGCGGCTATTCTCTTCTCTGAATGAGACGGTCACGGTGCGCACCCTTTATAACAACACGGATATTGTCATTCGCGTAGATGTGGATGATCGCACATTTTCGGTGCCCGGCGATAAGCTGGAAAAGCAATATCGCCTTGATGGTGTTACGCCGACCCGTGATTCCATTGCGATACAGCTGCCAGTCAAAATCCCTCTCACGAGTGAGAAACCGTGGTTCCGCCATGGCGACCGTAAGCTAGGCGTGAACATGTGGCATTGGACTGCGCCGAGCCTTGATCCGAAGTCCAATGAGCGAGTTGTGGTGCTCGACGCATCGGGGCCCAGCAAGCCGCCAAAACCACGCGCTGGCCAATCCGGACTTTCCGGCAAGGGCGTCTGGAAGGACGGCCAGTGGCGCGTCGTCTTCAAGCGTGCACTAAAGACCGGTAACGCCACTGACATTCAGTTTAAGAAAGGTCGCTACATCCCAATTTCGTTCGCCAACTGGGATGGTCTGCGCGGTGAAAAAGGTGGTCGACACAGTTTCACCGGCTGGTATTGGATACTGATTGAGCCCCAACCCAACCTTGCCTTTCTTTACGGCGCTCCAACGGGAACCGGGCTGCTCGCCGGCTTCCTCTTTTTGCTCGCTGCAAGACGCCAGCGCCGCAGCTTCAATGCTGGTTAAGTTTCTCCATCGCTGGCAAATTGTCACGCCTGCTCGATTGATGCGCTGATTTTCAAAATCTTGATGCGCGTCAATGACGGCCTATCGTTTATAGGGCTAGCTTTCATTTCTAGATATCGGCTCTTAGCCTGATCGACCCGGGATGGGATGCTGTTGGAGAGGTGTTACTGATGAACGTGTCATGGTTGAGGGGTGGGGTGTCGCGTGCACTGCTGGTGACAGCGGGTGCGTACATGTTGGTGATCCCGGCGGCTGCCGGAGAGAGCGGTTTCGGCCCGGTTAAGGCGCCGAAGTTCAATGCTAAAAAAGCCGCGCTGGGCAAGCGTTTGTTCTTCGATGCCCGGCTTTCTGGCGATGCGGCAATTAGCTGTGCCAGTTGCCATCAACCAGGCAAGGGTTTCACGGACGGGCTTGCCCTCTCGAAAGCCTATCCGGGCTCAAAGGGCTTCCGCAATACGCCGACGCTAATCAATACTGCGTTACGCAAGAACTGGTTTCATGATGGCCGCCTGGGAACCAACCTGAACGATGTCACCCGTGAAAGTCTCACGGAAGATTATATGATGAATATGGATATGCGCTTGATGCAGGAACGCGTTAAGCAGGATCCAGTGTACGTGAAGATGTTCAAGGATGCCGGTTATGGCGAGCCCTCTAATGGCAGCATCCGCAAAGCAATTCCCGAATACTTGAAGACGCTGATCTCTCGCAATTCTCCGTTCGACAAAGGCACGATGTCGGACAGCGCAAAGCGTGGCTTCGATTTGTTCAAGGGCAAGGCAGGTTGTGCTGCCTGCCATAGTGGTCCTCGTTTTACCGACGACAATCCACACAACATCGGTGTTCCGGAAAACCCGGAAATCTGGTCTGATCCGATGCGTCACATGACCTTTGCCGCGTTCGCGTCGTTCATGGGGATTGAGAACTTTATGAACCTGCGCCGCGACGTTGGTGCTCACGTGCGTCTACACAAGGCGGATAAGTCTGATGTAGGCCAGTTCATTACGCCAACGCTGCGCGAGCTCAAGCAGACGGGGCCTTATATGCACAACGGCATGTTCGGCACGCTCTTCGAAGTGATCTCATTCTACAACACTGGTGGCGGCACTGACGCTAACAAGGACAAAGCTCTTAAGCCGCTTAACCTGACATTCCAGGAGCAGCAGAGCTTGGTTGCATTTCTCGAATCACTTTCCGGCGATGCGCTAACCAGCGCTAAGCATGTCTGGAAGGACAAGATCCCAAGTAACTACCCGGCCATTGCCAAATGGCGCAAGCAACGGAATTAACGCTGGAGGGACGATCATGAAATTGAATAGCAAACTCCGCGTCATCGCTGCTGGTGCCGGTCTCAGTATTTGCCTGACTGCTGGCCTGCAGGCAGCCGACAAGTTCCCACCTCTGGCGCCGCTTGGCGATCCGCCGATTCCGTTGGATAACCGTCAGACCAAGGCTAAGGTTGAGCTTGGCAAGATGCTGTTTTGGGATCCACGGCTAGGGGGGGATGCTTCTACCGCCTGCGTCACCTGTCATGAGCCTGATCAGGGTTGGGGCTTCAGTGATTCTCTGTCGCGTGGTTATCCAGGGACCGTTCACTGGCGCAATAGTCAGACGGTGATCAACTCGGCATATCTCGGAAAGTTATTTTGGGCGGGCGCTGCTGCATCACTCGAAAAACAGGCGCCGAGCGCTGCTAAAGGTGCAGTCGCGGGGAATGGCGAGAATGATGTCATGGAGACCCGCCTCGCTTTCATTCCAGAATACCGCAAACGCTTCAATAAGGTGTTTGGTACTGAGTGGCCTATCATTGCTGACGCATGGCGGGCCATCGCAGCTTTTGAACGTACGCTCATCCACAATGACACACCGCTTGATCGCTACTTGAAGGGCAACAAGAAAGCGCTCACAAAAAAACAGATCGCCGGTATGAAGCTGTTTAGCGGTAAGGCAGGCTGCATCAAATGCCATAATGGTGCTCTGGCGACTAATCAGAAATACTACAATCTCGGTGTGCCGCCAGCCGAGCGCTGGAACGAGGATGGGCTTGCTCAGGTGACATTTCGCTATGAGCAATACGCCAAGGGCGTAACCCAAAAAATGTACCGCAAAATCAAGGACGATGCGGGTCTTTATTATCGCACGAAGCAAAAACGCGACATGGGCAAGTTCCGTACGCCACCTCTGCGTTACACCAAATATACCGCGCCTTACATGCACAATGGGGCCTTCTGGGATCTAGGCGAGGTGGTTGATTTCTACAATGCTGGCGGCGGTGCCAATGACTTCACAAATGGCACAATGGCCAAAAATAAGACACGTCTGCTTAAGCCGCTTGGTCTCACCGACAAGGAGAAAGAAAACCTTGTTGCCTTCCTGGAGGCGTTCAGTGGGCCGGAACTCAAGATGGCTGCGCCCAAGCTGCCCCCATACGCGCCGCTGGCGAACAAATGAACGGTTCCGAGAAAGGACGCTTGATATGAGCACGACGATTTACCAAAACGTGCCGTCGAAGAAGAAGCTGGCCAAGCAGATAGGCCACAAGTGCTTGGTCTCGCGCCGTAGTTTTTTATTGGGCTCCAGCGCAGTGACGGTCATGGTAACGCTGAACCCGGGCACACCTTTAGCCAAGCAGGTGCCCGCACGAATTGCCACCTATCCGCGCAAGTTGATTGGCCGGTTGAGTAAATTGAAGCCTGATGTTCCAGTTGACTTTTCCTATCCGGATGACGGCGAACACTCCGAATCGATGCTCGTTAAGATCGGGACGCGCGCGGGCGGTGGCATCGGCCCCAATCAGGACGTGGTGGCTTTCAACTACGCTTGCACCCATCAGGGTAACTCTCTGGCAGGCAGTTATAAGAAGGACACAAAGTCGCTCGGCGCTTGCGCTTTGCACTTGTCCACCTATGACCTGACCCGCCACGGAATTCTTATTTCAGGCCAAGCCTACCAGAGTCTGCCGCAAGTGCTGCTCGAACTGGAGGGCGATAAGATCTATGCGACGGGAATCTTCGGATTGATCTTCGGCCGCTACGATAATCTGCAGGGTTAGAGGAGACCGCAAATGGCAACCCCATATTACATCCCTGAAACAGATGTTCCGCTGCCGCCGAAGGACGCCGAAGTGCTGTCCACTGCGTGCGACTACTGCATTGTTGCTTGTGGCTACAAAGTGTACCGTTGGCCTGTTCGAGGCGGGCGCAATGGTGGCCCGAAGGCCAGCGAAAACGCATTCGGTGTTGATTTTCCAGTTAGTGTACTTGGCCCGTGGGTGGCACCCAATCAACACAATGTTGTGCTCCACAATGGTGAACCGCACAATGTTGTAATTATTCCCGACAAAGAAGCTAAGTTCGTCAACACTGATGGTGATTCATCGTTGCGAGGGGGGTGCATTGCGCAAAAGTGCTATAATCCCCAAACTCCCACCCGTGATCGCTTGAAGACGCCTTTGATGCGGATTTACGGCATTCTCCAGCCGGTGCCCTGGGATCTGGCACTTGACGTCGCAGCCGAGGTTGGCAAGTACGTGATCGAGAAACATGGCGCGCTCGCCTATGGCGTCAAGACGTTCTCGTATCAGTATATCGAAAACACCTACGCGATATCGAAGTACGCATTGCGCAGCATCAACACGGCAAACTTCACATTTCACGATACGCCGTCGGATGTCTCCTCGACGCCGGGTTTCCGCGATGCAGGGTTCGATAACTTCGCCCCCGCCTACGAAGACTGGATGAACGCTGAGACACTGCTGATCTGCGGAACAGACCCTTACGAGACCAAAACGATTCTATTTACGCAATGGATCATGAAGGGCATTCAGAACGGGCAAAAGGCCATCTTTATGGTGCCGCGCCGCACCGCCGGCGTTGCCTATGCGGAGCAAAACGGCGGCCTCTGGCTGGATGTAACGCCCGGCACCGATCTTCTTGTGGTGAACGCCATAGCGCGCATCATCGTGGAGAACGGCTGGCAGGACAAAGAGTGGATCAAGAACTGGGTCAATGATAAGTGGGGATCATCTTCAGGATTTGGCCAAGGCACGCGCAACACACCCTGGCAATGGCGCACGACCTGGGGGAAATTCCAGACAAAAGGTTATGACGACTGGAAGAAGTGGTTGCTTGCCCAGGATGAGTTTAAACTGGAGAACGCAGCCAAGGTCTCCGGCGTTGATGCCAAGAAGATCCGCAAGGCCGCGGAAATGATGGCTAAGCCGCGAGGTCGCAAACACCCCAAGACCTCGATTATGATCGAGAAGGGCTTTTACTGGTCGAATAACACTGGCAATACGCAGGCGATTTCGGCGCTCGGTATCATTTGCGGCTGCGGTGGTCGTCCGGGGCAGGTCATCGGTCGTGCCGGTGGTCACCAACGCGGTGGTGTGCGCGGCGGAAAATATCCCCGCAATAAGTCTCCGATGAAGCTGCCCGGTCGCAGACGCCGGGCACTCGATACCGACACTTGGCTACTTTCTGGTCACACTCGGATGGCTCATGTCATCGGGACGACCTGGATCCAGTCCATGTGCGGGACGCAGCAACTCGCCGCCAAGTTCAAAGAGCTGACAGTCGGCAATCCTCATCAGATCCGCTCACTCTTTAAAGACAGAATTGTCGAGACTTTAAAGAAGCGCGCTGACTCTGGTGGCATGGTTTTGATCGACCAGGACATCTATTTGGTCGATCCGATCGGAAACCAATTCGCCGATATTATCTTCCCTGCCGCGACATGGGGTGAGGAGGACTTCGTGCGGGCGAACGGCGAGCGCCGGATCAGGCTCTATCAAAAGTTCTATGATCCGCCAGGCGAGGCTAAACCGGATTGGTGGATTATTGCTCAGCTCGCCAAAAAGATGGGCTTCGAAGGGTTCGACTGGAAGAATTCCAATGAGGTTGCAGAGGAAGCCGCGCGCTTCACTCGCGGCAGCCGTAAAGACTTCAACATGGTCAAGGTCGCAGCCAAACGCGAAGGCAAGACCTTACATCAGAAACTGAAGGAGTTCGGCACCAACGGCATCCAAGGGCCGGTTTTCATGAAGGATGATGGCTCGCTTGAAGGCACGTTGCGGCTCCATGATACGACTCGGACATTGGACGAAACCGGTCCGGCCGCGCTCAACATGTTCAACAAGAAGCTCACACACTTCAACTCGCAAACGGGTCGTTGCAATCTTCAGAAATCACCCTGGTCGCTATTCTCTGATTATTGGGAATGGATGCAGCCAAAAGGCGATGAATTGTGGTGCACGTCGGGCCGGTCGAATGAGCGCTGGCAGTCGGGATTCGATGATCGTCGGCGTCCTTACATTGTGCAACGCTGGCCGGAAAACTGGGTTGAGATAAGCGTCGAAGACGCCAAGGCGCGTGGCATCGAAAGCGGCGATATGGTGATGATATACTCCGATCGCGTGCCTTCGCTGAAGGAAACGGTGCTTGGCGTGGAAGGCGCTGACTACAGTTTTTCCGGACAGATGAAGAATGGCAATGTCGAGCTGACAGAGGCTGCCGTGACAGCTGTTGCCATGGTCACCAGGGCGATCAAGAAGAGTGTGATCTATATGGACTTCCTGCATACCAGCCAGCCGGCAAATGCACTGGAAGGCCGGGTCGTCGATTGGATCAGCGGCAACTACAATTATAAAATGGGTGTCGCCAAAATCAAAAAGATCGGCGAGTCGCCCTACAAGACCACCTTCCGATCGATGTCGTTCGCACCGCGCGATATCCCAGTCTAGTCGTCCGGTCTAAGAGTGCGATCGGGTCGCGACGCCTTAACAAATGAACAGTGCCGGAGGATTTCCATCCTCCGGCACTTTGTTTCGCCCAGCACATTTTCACGATGCATCATGTCTGCTGGGCACGCGACGGATCGTGCCGACCAACAAGGCGGTCCAGCAATTGACACAGGTCAAGGGGCACTCTGTCTTGATGAGCCAGACTGCACCTGCAAAGGGGCGGGCTGTGCCTGAGCTTAATCTCCGGAAACTGCGAGGAAGCGGATACGATATGCTGAAGGAGAAAGTATGCACCGCACTAAGCGGCATTCTGGGCGAGGGGGTTGATGTTCATCGTTGTGCAGCCGCACGTGCTCTGGGCGCGATCGGTAGCCCTGCCATCTACGATCCGCTTATCAAAGCCCTCCTTGATGAAGACTCCGATGTCCGCACAGATGCTGCCTCTGCATTGAGAAAACTCAGCGATAGTCGATCCGCTGATGCGCTGATGAATAGCTTGATTGGTGATCCATGCAGCGAGGTCAAGCTAGCCGCCATAACGGCCCTTGTGGGCCTGCGCCATCAGCCGGTTGTTCCATGGCTTCGAAGGCTCGCGGTTGGCCGAGATGAAGAAGTCGCCTGGGATGATGAAGAGTTTTACGGTGGCGCATGGGATGATTGGCTGGACATACAAATAGCAGCCATCCGCGGCATAGCTGATCTTGGCGCGGAGGATGGGGTTACAGAGATCGTTACCGCATTTGAAGATGAGATGGGACAGGATATCTCTGCTCATGTTATCGGTGCACTTCTGCGGCTTGGGAAGCCGGGGGGCAAGGCGCTTGATGAATTATTTTCCAATGGCGATACGCAGTTGCGGCGGAGTATCGCCGCTGCATTGAGAGGTATAAACGTTGGGGCCTCCGTTGAGGCACTTCGTAAGCGCTGCCTCGCGGATGAAAGTGCCGAAGTGCGTCTTGCCGCACTTACGAGCTTGATCCAAGCCGACCCGAATGATGAACGCATCGAAGCTTTCTTTGACGACAACGATGCTGGTATTCGCAAGACCGTGATCGAATTGGCCGGCGCCCGCTACCCGACTGCGGTGCGACGTCGTCTGGAGGATATAAATCCCAAGGTTAGAAGGGCCGCGTTTGCGGTTGTCGCCGAGAGCCCGGAGCCTTTCGTTGACGAGGGGATTACCGATATCCTGCGTCGGAGCGTGTCCGCCAAGACCGGTGTTCCCTCCGAAGCCCTGGTGGCCTGGGCACGCGTCGAACCGGGCGGGGCACTGCCCGCACTGGCTTACGCGTTAAAACTTTCTGGTCGACCCCTCGGTTTCCGACGCGGCGTCGTTCGTGCATTGGCATGCATTGGTGCGCCAGCCATCGAACACCTGACGCTCGCCGCAGGCGACAATGAAAGGCAGATCCGTCTGGACGCATTGACGGCGCTAGCGAATGAAGCTCGAACCGCTGGGACATGGCCTAATGAGGCAGGAGAGGTTTTGCTGGCAACACTTGCAGGCGAGTTGGTGCTGGCGCCGAAAAAAGACTCCGATGTTGCCGAGCCTGAAATCGCCGGCAACGATGAAATCGCGGCGCTGGACCAGACTAACGTCGAGCGGCCCCAGTCCAGTAATGACCAGTCCGATGAGAACAAGGCCCGAGCAGCAGTGGTGGTGTCTGCAGATGATGAGCATCAAGCCGACGAAGTTGAGCTGCGTGCCACAGACATCGCCGGCTACGTTGTTGGCGAAACGGATCGTGGCCCGGTGTCGACATTGCAGGCCATCCTTTCCGGTCGCGATGATATGGAGCCATCAGCCGAGGCCTCGCCAGAAGTCGAACTCACGGACAGAGATTTGGAATTCATGGCGTTGTCAGAGCGCCGCGCGATTAAGAAGACGAAAATATCGCTCGACGCCAGTAGCATCGCACCTGATCAGGATGTGCGCCGTTTTGCGGCTCGATTGCTGGGCGACATCCATCAACAAGCAATTGTTACGCCCCTTATCGACGCACTAGATCACGGTGATCGAGAGCTTTCGCATGCCGCTCTGGAATCGCTCGCCGAAATCGGTGACGGGCTGACTAATCTCCCGCAGGAAACTGTGGATGCTTTTGAAACGATACTGGCGGGCGGTGATACCGAGGCGCGTATATTCGCTATCCGTGCGCTCGTGTTTGTCAACTCGCCACGGATTAACGAGATCCTGCAAGAGTTGATGGCGGACGAGAACGCCCACATACGACTTGAGGTGATCCGGGCGCTTGATGCGCGCGATGAAATCGGTACAGGCATCGCCAAGTTTCTGAAAGACGAAAACACAGGTGTGCGCATTGCCACAGCGAAGGCCATGGCGGCCCATTGTGGGTGCGATGCGGTCGAGCCCCTCATTGACTTCGCCTTTTTTGCCGATGGCACACATCGTCGAGAGGCGGGCCAGTTATTGGCGGATCTCGCGCCTGAGCAGGCAGCCAGCCGGTTCCTGGAAATCCTCGCAGACAAATCGCGTGCACGCGAATGGCTCGTCGCGATCGAAGCACTTGATGAAATAGCGGTCCACCTGGACTGGGAAAAAGAACTCGCGGCCGTCTAATTTGGAGCCGCAACGAATAGAAGATCAGCTTGCCGACTGTAGGCAATAGAAAGGATGTTCCATGATCAAACTCACAAAAGGCCTGATTTGTACAATCGTCTTGCTAGGTTTGTCGAGCGCCGCCCACGCGGCAAAGTATAAAGAGATTGCTGTGAGTAATGGCGGCAGTATCGTAGGAAAAGTCAGCGCTGGTAGCGCCAAGAGCCAGACCAAGTCTTACACGATTTCCAAGGACCCGCAGATTTGCGGCGAAGGCTCGCGTGAAGTTCCCTTCGTTCGCGTGAGTGGCGGTGCTGTTCTCGATGCCGTCGTCTTCCTTTACAAGGTGAAAGAGGGCAAGCCAATGCCAAAAGGGCTCGCGGCAGTCGAAGTAAATCAGCAGAAATGCCAGTTCCACCCTTTTCTTTCGGTCATGTCGAACAAGGGTAAGCTGACGGCCAAGAATTCTGATCATACGTTGCACAACATTCATGCATACGAGTTGATCGGTAGAGCGCGGCGCACGGTCTTCAATGTTTCCCAACCAACATTTGGCAGCAAGGTGACCAAGAAGATCAAACTGCGCAAGGGCGCCGGTATGAAACTCGAATGTGATGCGCACGACTTCATGCATGGCTTTGTTTTCGTCGCCAGGAACCCGTATTTCTCGATCGTGAACGACGAGGGTAAGTTCGAGATCAAAGACGTGCCCGCAGGCAAGTACAACATCAGGGTTTGGCACGGGCTTCTTGGCGTGAAAAAGAGCGGCACCGTCGAAGTTAAAGCAGGCGGCGCAGTTACGATGAATCTGTCATTTTGAGGATGCTGCGAGCTCAGCGCAAAAGGGGTTGGTCATGACCGAAGGGCGCAGGCGCATCAACGCATTTGATGCCTTCGTTTTGGCCGGCGCTGCAGTCAACGTCGTGGTTATCGTCATGCTGTTTGGCTATTGGGTGCTACATTGAGGGGCGCTGCTATCATGGCCGTCGCGGGCGCCGTGTTGGGCATGAGCTTACTCGCAGTTTTTGCCTTGTTGCCAAATCAGCATCTTGATCAACCGGGTATGGTTTTTATTCCAGGCGGGCCAGCGCTTCTGGGTGATGGTCATCGCCATGCCATGCGGGGGCCCAGTCTCTACGAGGTTGACGCTTTTCATATTGACCGCTTCGAGGTTACCAACAAGGACTACGTCCGCTTCGTCGCTGCAACCGGCCGGGCGCCTGCCGGATTTGCTGACGACAAAGCCTTCAATCAGGTGAGCCAACCCGTCACGGGCGTTACTTGGCGGGACGCATCGGACTACTGCGCGTGGGCTGGCAAACGTTTGCCTCGCGAGGTTGAGTGGGAAAAGGCCGCCCGCGGTCTCAACGCCCAAGTTTATCCGTGGGGCAATACCTTGGACCTTACGTTGGCGCACCTGCATGGCGAGGCGCCAGTGGCGGTGACCAGCTATCCGCGCGACGAAAGCCCTTATGGCGTTCGCGGCATGGCCGGCAACGTTTCAGAATGGGTGTTGAACCGACAGAGCGTCCGTGCCGGGGTTTGTGGCAAAGGTCACCATCACCACACAACCGCCACCGCCAGCACCGGGCCGACTGAGCAAGAAAATTCCAAATCCGTGATTGCCGTCGCCGTCCAACAGACTGCTTCAGTCCCGCAGCCGAACACTGGCGGCTGCGCCTTCATTAAAGGCAACAGTTGGTCAGGCCGCCCGCACATGACAAAGCTCGCCAACAGGATGTGGGATTACACCGATGCAATAGCTGAATTTGTTGGGTTTCGATGTGTCAAACGTGTGCGTTAAACAATACATTTACACACCAACAACCGAGAGGATGAAAACGTGCCGAATAATCTTGCCGATGCGCTCTCGGTTGACATTGACGCCAGCGCCGTTCCGGTTTCTCTGAAGCATATCCTGGTTGCCCTTGATCAGTCGGATTTTGCCAACCATGCAGTTCGACAGAGTGTCCGGCTTGCGGCCACTGTCGATGGCACGATTACCGGTATTCACGCTTACGCCGCCAAGCTACATGATCGTCGCTTCAAGCAGATGGAAGGTGGCTTGCCGGAGCGATACCAGCGCGAAAAAGAAATGGAAGAGCAGCGCGAGGTCCATGAGGATCTAATCGGCATGGGACTTGGCCTCATTTCCGATAGCTACCATGATAGCGCTGCTGAAATCTGTGCCGCCGGGGATGTCTCTTTTGCGCGGCTCAGTCCCGAAGGCAAGAACTACTCCTGTATTGTCGATGCTCTTGGAACTGGCCAATTCGATGTTCTTGCGCTTGGCGCGCATGGATTGGGTGCGGTTGCCGGCAGCACAATCGGCTCGGTTTGTGAGCGGGTTGTCAGACGTTCGTCTATCGATTGCCTGGTAATCAAGGATCGTAGGCGCGAAATTGGCGATGGGCCAATCGTAGTCGGCATGGATGGTTCGCCGTTGTCTTTTGGTGCGATGTTGACTGCCTTTGATATTGCGCGCCGCCTTGACGCCCCTGTCCACGTTGTCGCCGCCTACGACCCCTACTACCACTACGTCGCATTCAACAAGATCTCCGGCGTGCTTAGCGAGGAAGCAGGCAAGGTCTTCCGCTTCAAGGAGCAGGAAAAACTACACGAGGAACTGATCGACGATGGTATCGCCAAAATCTATCAATCCCATCTGAATGTCGCCTTGTCGGTTGCTGCCAAACACAATGTCGAAATTGTTTCGAAACTGATTGCCGGCAAACCCCACCAGGCAATTAAGAAATATCTTGAGCGCGCAAATGCCAGCCTGCTGGTTGTGGGCAAGACGGGCGTTCATGCGGACGACGAACTCGATATCGGCAGCAATACGGAAAACCTGCTGCGATCGGCGCCATGTCACGTATGGATAGGCCAGATTGCCTATGATCCACCACTCGACGTTGTCGCCAAAGAAACAATCATGTGGAGCACGGAAGCTGAAGCCAAAATAGGCCGTGCTCCTGAGTTTGTTCGAGGCATCGCCCGTACCGCGGTGCTTCGCGAAGCCCATGCGGCTGGACACACATTTATAACCACACGGTTTGTCGACGAGGTAATGGTCAAACTCATGCCTGGCGCGCGCAATGACGCCGGTGATACGGCAACAACCCAGGATGGCTTCACTCCACTTCCCTGGGATGCTGCTGCCCTGGAACTAATTGAGCAAATCAATGATCCGGCCATAGTCGAGAACATTCGTCTCCGGGCGGAAAAGGCGGCGCGCCGCGATGCTGCCACCGAGGTTCTTGTGGTTCATGTCGAACCGTTTATCGCCGACGTTGACTTGGCCGAAACAAGCACCCTGAATGCCCCGGATGCAGATTTCCCGACCATCGTCTGGTCTGCCGCATCGCTCGCCCGCCTGCAGCGAATACCAGAGGCGTTTCGTCCCAAGGCTCGTGCCGAAATCGAGGCCCACGCCCGCCAGATCGGGGCGGCCGAGATATCCGGCGAAGTAGAAGATGCAGGTTTCACTGCCGCCAGACGTCTGATGTGCCCGGAACCGGACGCGATCCAGCGGCCGGACGAATGACCTCGAACCCACCAAACGCCATGCCAAACACCAAGATCGCCAAGGCAAAGATCCAACCACCTTTTCTGGTTGCGCTCAATCTTACGAAGCGCTGCAATTTAGCGTGCGATCATTGTTACCTGGATGCCAGGATACTCAAGGAGGGTTCTACCGACGAAATGTCAGGCGGAGAAGTCAAGATAGTCCTCAACGATATCGCCGCGCTGAGCCCTGATTGTATGGTCGTCCTGACTGGCGGTGAGCCACTGCTGCGCCGCGACATTGAGGAGATTTCCCGCCATGCTGCCGGGCTCGGCTTGATGGTCGTCATCGGCTCCAACGGCATCACGCTGACAGCTGAACGGGTTCGCGCATTGAAGGCGGCAGGTGTCGCGGGCATCGGCCTGAGCGTCGATTCTCTCCACCCTGAAAAGCATGATGCGTTCCGGGGTCGCAAAGGTGCTTGGCTCAAGACGATGCAGGCAATCGATGCCTGCCGCAAGGAAGGCCTCGTCTACCAGATCCATTTCTCCGTCACAGATGAAACCGCGGATGAGATGGACGACATGATTGCGTTTGCTCGCGATGCCGGTGCGCTGGTGCTGAATGTTTTCTTTCTCGTTTGCACGGGACGAGGCGAAAAATACACGGATATCTCAGCCGACAACTACGAGAAAGTCCTGCGCCGGGTTGCAGAGGCCGCCCATGCTGAAAAACATCTCATGGTGCGGGCCAAATGCGCGCCTCACTTCAAGCGCATAGCTTTGGAAATGGACCCAGACTGGCCGATCACTACCGCTCACGGTTACGACGCTGGCGGTTGCCTTGCGGGCACCCGCTACGCGCGCGTGACACCAGAAGGTAACGTCACTGCCTGCCCCTACATGGAGACGTCGGTCGGTTCCGTCCGCGATCAGAGTTTTTCCACGCTCTGGCACGAGGCACCAATGTTCAAGGAGATGCGTGCTCCCAAACTGGAGGGCCGATGCGGTGCGTGCGAATATGGCAAAGTTTGCGGCGGATGTCGTGCACGTCCGCTCGCTCGCGATGGCCAACTCATGGGCGAGGATTTTCTGTGCAACTATCAGCCTCGCGGCGGTGCGGTGATCGAGCCGATGCTGCCCGATGGCGAGACTCTGGTGTGGAGTGATGAAGCGCTCACCAGAATTGAACGCGTGCCTGGTTTCGTCCGCCGAATGGTCCGGATGCGGGCTGAAGACTACGTCCGTGCGGAGGGGCGAACGGTCGTTACCGGTGAGGACTTAGCAACATTGGCCCGTCGCCGATTTGGCGATTCTGGTCCGCCTGAATCGCTGATGCCGGACTTTATGCGCAACCGGCCGCAAGATGGGCCGGTAAAGCCATGAATTGTGATGTCGCGGTGATAGGCGCTGGCGTATCGGGATTGGCTGTCGCCTATGATCTTTCACGTTCGGGCCATGACGTCACCGTCCTCGAGCGCCAGGTCAGTGTCGGCGGCAATGCCATTTCTGAGCGTGTCAATGGCTTCTTGATGGAGCACGGGCCGAGTACCATGAACGCGCTCGTGCCTGAGGCTAATGAATTCAGTGATGACCTAGGCCTTGCAGATTCTCGCATTGATCTCAGCACCGACATCAGAAAACGCTACCTTCGCGATGGTAACCACCTGCATGGCATTGCCACTCATGCCTTTGGTTTTCTGACGTCACCCTATCTATCCATCGCAAGCCGCCTGTCAATTCTTTGCGAGATATTCCGCCGGCGGCGCGATTCAGACAATGAAGAAACTATCCACGAATTCGTCTCGCGTCGGTTTGGGCGAGAATTCGCCGACAAGGTCATGGAACCGCTCACAGCCGGGTTGTTTGCCGGAGATTCACGCAAGCTATCGGTCGAGGCCGTTTTTCCAAAACTTGTTGAATTCGAGCGCCGTTACGGCTCAGTAACACGCGCGGTAATCAATGCACGGCGCGGCAGCCAGCCGGGCAGGCGTCTGTTCTCCTGGCCCGAGGGAATTGCAACATTGCCCAGCGCCCTTGCCGCCTGCCTTGGCGATCGAGTTAAGACAGCCACAACAGTTAAGCATCTGCACCGCTCCAAGCAGGGTTTCGAAGCCGAGACGACAACCGGGACCGTCCGCGCGCGCGCTCTTGTGTTGGCGGTCCAGCCGCACGTAGCTGCCATGCTGCTTGAGAAACTCGACCCGGATGCAGCGACCGCCGCCGGTGATATTGCCGCGCCGCCCCTCAGTGTCGTCTTTTTCGGCCACCAGCGCCGCCAAGTGGCCCATCCGCTCAATAGTCTCGGGTTTCTTAGCGTCAGAGACGATACAAATATCGTGACGGGCGCTCAGTTCTCTTCGACCATGTTCGCAGGCCGCGCACCGGCCGGTCACGTCTCGCTCACCAGCTATATCGGCGGGGCCCGCAATCCAGATCTGGCTCGAATGACGGAACCTGAACTCTTCGCGCTCGCTGGGGAAGACCTAACTGGTTTACTCGGAATTACAGGCGAGCCAGTTGTGCAACGATTGCGCCATTGGCCACGTGGCCTCCCTCAATATACGCTCGGTCATGCGGGGCGCATACGCATCATTGAAAGTGCCGGCGAGCGGGTCGAGGGATTGTTTTTAGTCGGCAACTATCTGCATGGTGTCTCGATCGCCAACTGTCTGGCCACGGCGCGAGCTACCGCCGCTAAGATCGATGCTCAGCTCTCTTCCGCCGCGCTCTATGATTTTGGCAGACAAACGCAGGCCGGCAGCGCCTATTCCGGGATGACAACCAGAACACCTCGGTCTGCCTAGGAACTTTGACAGTTACATTATGTTGCGAATTCGAAGTTGCCGCGTTTCAATTTTATCGTCGCTGTTTGAGAGTTGCGATTGAGTGCGGCCGAACGCAACCGGCAATTGACTTGGATCATGTTTCGCACGCCAGTCATCGTATAATTTCATGATGTATTTTGCAGATCCCAAAAGGTCCGGATAGTGAAGTGAGGTTTGGCCGCCATGACAATTGAACCACGCCCGTTGCTGGCTGCTGTCAGCTACCGACGCGGGGCTGGCAATATGATCGATACGCTGCTTGGCACAATTGCGTCGAGGTTGGTGAAGGCTGGTCATGGTGTTGCGGGAGCGATCAAGCACGAGACGCAGCGGCCTGATCGTCATCGATGCGACATGGTGCTGGAGAACCTGCATACTGGAGAATTCGTACCGATTTCCCAAGATCTAGGGGCTGAGGCGCGGGGTTGTATGCTGGACTCTTATGCATTGGAGTCGGTCGTCGGGTCGACCCTTGCCAAATTGGAAAGTGGCGCCGAATTCTTGGTCATCAACAGATTCGGAAAACAAGAAGTGGATGGGCGTGGCTTTCGGCCAGCGGTTGAGTTTGCCGCCTGTCATCAGGTGCCGTGTCTGATCGGCTTGGAGCAAGAAAATCTGATGGCGTGGCGCGCATTTGCAGGCGTGCTAGGTGAAGAACTTCCGTGCAACGAGGACCTCGTCTGGAATTGGTGCCTCGACGCGCTTGCGGCATAAAAAAAATTGATGGCTGTTACGTTAAACCTGACGCAGACGAGGCCAAACTTTACCAACAAGCGACGGACGGTTTCATGCCAGACAGCGTGCTGGATGATCTCAACTGGAAAGCGGTGACGGCGATAGCAGATGTTGCGCATCGGTGGTTGATAACACATGATGCCTGAAGTTACTGTGACAACACCCTCACGCGGTCGGGCCTAAGGGCGTCCTCGGCAGGAACCGGTTCAGTATCAAATAACCGATAGCGCCCGACACGAGCGATCCGATCAGTACACCGAACTTAGCTTCGTTGATGATATTAGCATCAGTGAACGCCAGTTCGCCAATGAAGATCGACATGGTGAAACCGACGCCTGCCAACGCGCTCGCGCCCAGGATCTGCGGCCAGGTAACGCCATCTGGCAACTGTCCCAAACCGCTGACAACAATCAGCCAGCTGCCCAACATAACACCAATCGGCTTGCCCAGAATCAGACCCAACGAGATCGAAAGCCCAACGGTTGCACCGCCGCCACCAAATGCTGCGCCGAAGGATATACCTGCAGCAAAAAGAGCAAACAGCGGTACGATCACGAAGGACTGAACAGGATGCAGGGCGTGTTCCAGAGTCACGCCTGGCGGTCTCGTATCGTCGGCCGCCAGATAGATGCTGTCTATCGCCCTGAGCTGGGCCTTATCGGTAATAATGCTTGTCTCTGTCGCCCCTGAACGATGCAATTTTTTCAATAGCGCGCCTGCAAAGTCGACGAACTCCCCGGGGCGCCGCCGTGCAGTGACAGGCACTAGCAACGCAACCAGCACGCCGGCAACTGTGGCATGTATGCCTGAGGCAAGAATACCCGCCCAGGTCCCCACCGCCAGTGCGAAAAATATCAGGACCGAGCGAAGCTGCATTCTGTTGGCCACCACGATTAGAGCCATGCACAGCGATGCAACGGCAAGCGCTGGTAGGTTGATCTGCTCCGTATAGAACAACGCAATCACCGAAACGGCGAGCATGTCGTCGGCGATAGCCAGGGCGCTGAGGAACACCTTCAGGCCAATTGGCGCACGGCTGCCAAACAGGGCCAGGATGCCGAGAGCGAAGGCGATATCGGTTGCCATCGGAATGGCCCAGCCACGCTCGCCCGGTCCGCCAAGATGGAAGAATAGATAGATCGCCACCGACACGATTGCACCGCCGATCGCTGCACCGACTGGCAGGCTTGCCTCTCGGAGCGTTGACAGCTCGCCGACCACCAGCTCGCGTTTAATCTCGAGCCCGACAACGAAGAAGAAGATCGTCATCAAGCCGTCCTTGATCCAGTGTTCCAGCGACAGCTTGAAGACGGCTTCACCCCAGCTAATGCCGATGTAGCTGTTGGCAAGGGCTCGATACTGGTCGGCCCATGGCGAATTGGCGAGGACCATCGCCAGAACGGCACAGGCCATGAGAAAGAGGCTGCCCGAAACCTCTGCACGAAAGAACCACTCAAAAAAGCTACTTGGTCTTTCTTTACGGGTTCTAATTGCGTTACCCATTGCGATCTCCAGAGATACACGTGACGGTGTTGTCACCGTTACTCCAGGCATCGTGTGCTATCAACCACCGATGCGCAACCGGGCTGAGGCGGAGCTATAGCCGCATCGATGAGAACGTTCAAGGTATCGAACGCCCCGCTGTTTGGACTTCCCCCGAAAAAGTGGAGGGCTTTTCTGATACTTTGAGAGAATCAGGGGAGCATGATGATCAAGAACATAAGTGACAATCGGCAAGTTTACGACGAGGCCTTCCGGCGCGAAGCGG
>Ga0209345_10002591_pt1 | contig 19746 bp, 22 predicted proteins | sample Cruoilmetagenom7_FD_187294 | JGI IMG/M metagenome (GOLD analysis project Ga0209345, IMG submission 187294) | Oil polluted marine microbial communities from Coal Oil Point, Santa Barbara, California, USA - Sample 7 (SPAdes) (version 2) | ecosystem: Environmental > Aquatic > Marine > Oil seeps ... | reverse complement strand
CCTACACCAATTTTTGAAAATCAAAAATTGGTGTAGGTGATCGTTCTGAAAAAATCAGAACATATAATTACCCACAAAACCGTATTACTGATCATAGAATTAATTTTACGCTTCAACAACTAGATAGAGTTATTGATGGTAGATTAGATCCAATTATTGAAGCTTTAATAACGGAAGAACAAAAAAGGAAGTTAGAAAAACAATAATGCCAAGTTATAAAGAGGCTCTAGACAAAGCTAACAAACTAGCTAGAAGAAAAAATAAAGAAACAAGTGCAACTAAGTTATTGATGTTGCACTTTTCTGGTTTAGAACCAACAGAATTATATACTCAATATGAAGAAGAAATGCCAGAAACTAAGTACAAGGAATACTTTGATGCATTAGATAATTACTTGGAAGACAACATCCCTGTTCAACAAATTATTGGGTATGTATATTTCTACGGGCACAAATTCATCGTCGATGATAAAGTTTTAATTCCAAGATTTGAAACCGAAGAACTAGTCGCGAATATCCTAATGTTTTACGATGAGTATTTTGATACTAAGAAAATAGATTTAGTTGATATTGGAACCGGCTCTGGATGTTTAGCTGTAACGCTTAAAAAAGAAGAATCAATTAATTTCAATGTAACAGCTACCGATATATCTGAAGAGGCATTAGAAGTCGCTAAGAAGAATGCCTTGTTAAATGAGGTTCAGTTAAACTTTATCCCCGGAGACATGTTAGAACCTGTAAAAACTAAAAAGTTTGATATATTGGTATCTAATCCCCCTTATATCCCAGAAACAGAAAAGGTAGAGGATATAATATACGATAACGAACCACATGTTGCATTATTTGGTGGCAGCGATGGTCTTAAATTCTATCGTCAAATATTAAGTGAAGCCAATCTAATCTTAAAACCACAATCAATAATTGGTTTTGAACACGCGTATGATAAAGCGTCTGAAATTCAAGAATTAGCTAAAAAATATTTTCCTAAAAGTAAAATCTTTACTCTTAAAGATATGCAGAACTTAGATAGAATGACATTTGTCATAACCGGATTTAAGGAGAATTAAGATGGCAAAGATCACAGTACTGGGGTGAGCGTTCTTTAATGTAATTGGCAATGTTCAATAACTTCTAAAATGGTACCAGGAAACTTTAGGTTTAAAAGTTACTGAATGTGGGTTGAATATCTCTTCTGGTGAAGAAATATTAGTTACACTTAAAAAACATTCAAATGATGCGTTCATCAACTTCACTGTTGACCATCTAGAAGAGTACTTAAACACACTTAAATCAAAGGGTGTTGTAGCAGTCAAGAGATGGCTGAGTACAAATATGGTAAATTCGCTCAAATTAAGGATTTACACGGTAATATAGTTGAGCTGTTTGAAGTTTATGAATAAGAATATCATAAAATGGTAAAACAAGAATTAAAAAACTACAAAAATAATAAAAACTAAGGAAGCCTAAAAAAAGTGCTTCCTTTCCTTATATATATAATAATATTTATATTATTAACAAAAACCACAAACTTTTTTCAAATAAAAATGGTTGACTTTTTCTAAAAAAGGTTTATATTATTTACTGTGAAATGAGGTACATCATGCCAAAAAAATTAGTAATTGTAGAATCACCTGCTAAATCTAAAACAATCGGTCAATATTTAGGAGGCGATTATATAGTCGAATCTTCAGTAGGACACATCAGAGATTTAGCCGTTGTAGGTCCGGGAGGTTTAGGGGTTGATATTGAAAATGAATTTAAGCCAACTTACGAAGTCTTACCAGAAAAGAAAAAAGTAATTCATAAACTAAATAAATCTTTAAAAGAAGCAGATGAAGTATATCTAGCTACTGACCCCGATAGAGAAGGAGAGGCTATTTCATGGCATCTTTTTGAGACTTTAAATATAAAGGATCAAAAAGTATTTAGAGTTATCTTTAATGAGATTACTCGTAAAGCTATTAATAAAGCTTTTGAAACTCCTGGGGAAATCAATCGTAATTTAGTTAATTCACAAGAAACAAGAAGAATATTAGATCGTATTATAGGATTTAAATTATCAAAGTTATTACAAACAAAGATTAAATCAAAATCAGCTGGTAGAGTTCAATCAGCTGCATTAAAACTTGTAGTTGATAGAGAAAAAGAAATTGAAGCATTTACTATCGAGGAGTACTATGAAATCTTCGCTGAATTCGAAGGATTAGAAGCTAAACTTCATAAGTTTAATAATAAGGAACCAAAAATTTCAACAGGAAAAGAAGCAAAAGCATTAATTGAGTCTTTGAATAAAGAGTTTGTTATCAAGGATGTAATTGAGAAAACGAATACAATAAACCCTAAACCAGCATTTATTACATCTACATTACAACAAATGGCTTCTACTAAATATGGGTTCAGCCCAACAAGGACAATGAAGATTGCTCAAAAGCTGTATGAAGGGATTGATCTTGGAAATGAAACTGTAGGTTTAATCACTTATATGAGAACTGACTCTATTAGATTATCAGAATCATTTATTTCTGAAGCTAAACAATATGTTGGAGATAATTATGGAGATAATTACTTTGGTAACTTCCGCAAAGCCGGAAAGAAACAAAATGTTCAAGATGCTCATGAGGCTGTTAGACCAACAAGTGCATTAAGAACTCCAAAGGAAATGGAAAAATACTTATCAACTCCAGAGTTTAAGATTTATCAATTGATTTATGTTAGAGCAGTATCTTCTTTAATGAAACCAAAGAAAACTAGGACAACATCAGTATTGCTTGAAAACAATGAAGCTATTTTTAGAGTAGCCTCAACTAAACAGTTATTTGATGGATATTTGAAACTGTACAAAATCTTAGATAAAGAAAATGGAGTTAAAATATTAGATTTATCCGTTTACCATAAAGGTGACGTGTTGAAATCTAATAAAATCTATGAGAAACAATTGTTTACTTCACCACCAGCAAGATATTCAGAAGCTAGACTCATTAAAGAAATGGAAGATTTAGGAATTGGTCGTCCATCTACATATGCACAAACTATTTTAACGATAAAAAATCGTAAGTATGTTGAAATAAAAGAAAAGAAATTCTACTCAACAGAACAAGGAACTTTAACTATAGATAAACTAGATGAATACTTCCACGAGTTTATTGGAGCTAACTATTCAAAAGAAATGGAATTATTACTTGATGAAGTTGCCTTAGGTAAAGAAAATAGACTTAGTGTGCTATTAGAATTTTATCAATATTTTATGCCTTTACTAGCTAACGCTAATAAAAACATGGAAAAAATCAAAGCAAAAGAAACTGGTGAAATATGTCCAAAATGTGGATCGCCGATGGTCTTTAGAACCGGTAGATTTGGCGAATTTGAAGCTTGTTCAAATTTCCCTAAATGTAAACATATCAAACAACAAGAACAAAAAGATAAACCGAAAGTAATTGATACAAAAGTTGTTTGCCCTAAATGTGGTAAAGGAACATTAGTTCTAAGAAAAGCAACCAGAGGCAAAAACAAGGGTAATAGTTTCTTAGGGTGTTCAAACTACCCTAAATGTAAACATATTTCTCCTTTTAAAGTATTGGACGAAAAGTGTCCTACATGTGACAACGTGATGGTTGTTGATGAAGAAGAAAAAACAAGATGTATTGACAAAAATTGTACCAACAATAAATAAATTTTAACGATAACTTCAATTGACACTTTCATAATAATGTGGTATTATTTTAGTGCAACAGTATGTTGCATTTCCCTGAAAGTGTTAATATAACACTTACCCTTCCTGAATTCGCTTCTTAAACAGAGGCGAATTTTTTTCGGAAAAATGATTTAACTATGTTATAATACTAGTTGATTTTAAAGGCGGTGAAAAAATGGGTCTTTTTCAAAGAATATTTCAATCTAAAGAGAAGAAACAAATTGCACAAAAATATAAAATCGGAATGATGAAAACTCGTAAGGGTTCTCTATCTTCATTAAAGGAAGTTTTGACTAGTTCAAAAAAAATTGATGAGGATTTATTCTTAAAATTGGAAGAAATTTTTATTATGGCTGATATCGGGGTTGATACAGTTATTGAATTTATTGAATCATTAAGAGAATCCGTTAAGAGCCAACATATAGAAAGGCCAATAGATTTAGAAAATATTATTGTTGATAGTATGTTTGAGTTATATCTTAAAAATGAGATTATCAACACAAACATCAGATATAATCCTGATGGATTAACTGTAATTTTGTTTGTTGGAGTTAATGGTACTGGTAAAACAACATCAATCGGTAAACTAGCTCACAGAATTAAAAAAGAAGGTAAAACCGTAATGTTAGTAGCTGGTGATACATTTAGAGCTGGAGCTATTAATCAACTCAAAGAATTTGGTAAAAGAGTTGATGTTCCTGTAATAAGCAAAAGCGCCGGAAGTGATCCATCAAGTGTTATCTTTGACGCAATTAAACAAGCTAAAGAGGATGATGTTGATGTATTATTGGTTGATACTGCAGGCAGACTTCAAAATAAGGTAAACTTAATGAGTGAGTTAAATAAAATAAATAGAATAATCAAGAGAGAAATTAATAATCAGATATTCGAAACATATTTAGTTATTGATGCCACTACTGGTCAAAATGGATTAAGTCAAGCAAAGATATTTTCAGAAGTAACCGATGTTACTGGAATTGTTTTAACTAAACTAGATGGAACAGCAAAAGGTGGAATTGTTTTAGCAATTAGAAATAAATTAGGGATTCCTATTTCTTTTGTAGGGATGGGTGAAAAACTAGAAGACTTGGACTATTTTGATATTGAGAATTATATCTATGGTTTATTCGCAGATTTCTTTGAGTAGGTGATTTTATGGAAATTAAAGATAAAATAAGATTAAATGATTTGTATGATATTTATGGTGAATTATTAACAGAAAAACAAAAAGAATATTTCGAGTATTACTACTTACAAGATTATTCTTTATCAGAAATATCTGAAATCTTGAAAGTTAGTAGAAACGCTGTACATACTCAGTTAAAGAATGTTATTAGTCATTTAGATAAGTATGAAGAAAAATTAAAAGTACTTAAAAACAAAAAAAGTATCAATATGATAGTTAAAAAAATAAAAGAAAATGAGATTTCTCTAGAAGAGGTAATCTCAGAATTAGAAAAGGTGTAATATATGGCTTTTGAAAATTTATCTAGCCGTTTTCAAATGGCGTTACGTAGAGTAACTGGTAAAGCGAAATTAAGTGAAAATGATATCGACCAAATGATGAGAGAAGTCAGACTTTCTTTGTTAGAGGCTGATGTTAACTATAAAGTAGTAAAAGAATTTACTGAAGAAGTAAAGCAACAAGCTTATGGTGAGAAAATCTTTAAAGGATTAAATCCGGGGCAACAAGTTGTTAAGATAGTTAATGATGAGTTAACTAAACTTATGGGTGAAGAAACAGCTACTTTAAATTTAAATCCAAGCGGAATGACTGTTATGTTAATGGTTGGTCTTCAAGGTGCTGGTAAAACAACTAGTGCAGGAAAACTAGCTAATTATATTAGAAAAAATGATTCTAAGAACCCAATGTTAATCGCAGCCGATATTTATCGACCAGCTGCTATTGAGCAATTAGAAACTGTTGGTAAACAACTAGAAATCCCAGTATTCCAAATGGGTAAAATTCAACCTGAAACAATTGTTAAAGAAGGGTTAAAACACGCAACTAAAGAAGGATATGATTTAGTTATCATTGATACCGCTGGTCGTTTACACGTTGATGATACAATGATGACTGAGATTAAAAATATTGAAAAGATTACTAGTCCTGATGAAGTTCTATTAACAGTAGATGCAATGACTGGTCAAGATGCAGTCAACGTTGCTAAATCATTTAATGAAGCACTAACCTTAACCGGTTGTATTCTTACAAAGTTAGATGGAGATACAAGAGGTGGAGCTGCACTTTCTATTAGAAAGATAACGGGAGTTCCAATCAAGTTCTCTGGTACAGGTGAGAAATTAACTGATATTGAAGTATTCCATCCTGAGAGAATGGCATCACGTATCCTAGGTATGGGAGACGTAATGAGTCTAGTTGAAAAAGCAACTGCTGAAATCGATGAAGATGAAGCTATGAACATGATGGAAAAAATGATGTCAGGCAAATTCAACTACAACGATTTACTTAAACAGATGAAAATGATTAAGAGAATGGGTAAATTTTCTGGATTATTGAAAATGATTCCTGGTATGAGTAATATGGCTAATGTTGATCAGATTGATGATAAACAGTTAATTTACATTGAATCAATTATTGGTTCAATGACTAAAGGCGAAAGAAAAAATCCCGAACTAATTGATAGATCTAGTTCAAGAAGAAGTAGAATTGCAAGAGGTAGTGGTAGATCAACCACTGAAGTGAACCGGTTGATTACAACTTTAGAAAAACAAAGAAAAATGATGAAACGATTCCAAGGAATGGATCCTACTAAAATGCAAGATCAAGCACAATCCATGACACAGGGAACATTCCAACCAAAACAATCAAGAGCTATGAGAAGAAACAACAAAAAGAGAAGATAAAAAAAGAAGGTAGGTTTTAAACCTGCCTTCTTAGTTTTTTTCACTCATAAATTTTGATAAGAATCTGTACACTGCATTCTGTGCACTTGTGTAGTCTAATACTTTATCTGCAACTTTAATCAAATCTGGATGTGCATTTCTAACACAGACACCAAGATTTGCATACTCAATCATTTCGATGTCGTTATGGCCGTCTCCGATAGCTACAACTTGTTCCTGTTTGAAGCCAAGATAATCAGCTACATATTCTAAAGCTTTTCCTTTATTGGATTCAGGAGTATAAATTTCTAAGATTGAATCAAATTCTCCAGATAGATTCCAAATTCTACAACAAACAACACCGTGATATTTAGAATCAACATAGTCTTTGATAATCTTACCTCTACCTTGTTTCCCAATAATGATAAAACCATTAGGATTTTGAATTAAGGTATCTTTTAAATCACCGACTATTAAGCCAGTTGATCCATAAACGTGCAATAAAGGTTCAATTTCTTTTTCTTCTTTATACAAATAGATTGAATCATAAACTTCAGAGAAAGCATTTCTAATATGGGTTAAGTTACCTTCAAAGATATCAATGATGATATCCTTATCGATTGTATAATTGATTTCCTTAAATGAATCTATTTTAGGATGTGTAATTAAACCACCATTATAATTAATAATAGGTGTGTCTAAATCAAAACGTTCATAAATAAATTTTGAACTTCTAAATGGTCTACCTGTTGCAATTACGATTTTATGCCCCATTGCTTGGAGATCTTTCATAAAATCACAGAGCGATTCTGATAAAGAATCAAAATCATAAAGAATAGTTCCATCTAAATCTAATGCTATTAAATATTTTTTCATATTATCACCAAAAATATTATCTCATATGATAATGATATATGCAAATCATTTTGTTAGTATTATTTAACCAATTGAATAATATATTAAATTAAGATATAATTTAATGTGATAGGAGCCTGAATATGTTGACAAAATTACTATTTAAACTAAATCCAATCTTCTTAGAATCAGATTGGGCTCAAATATGGCATGATGCTAGGTATTTTATTTTGGGATTAATGACCGGAGTTGTATTGCTAATGTTAATGGTCGCTTTGATTCTTTCTTCAAAGGAAAGAAAAAAAACCAAAATAAGAATGTCTCAAGCAGTTGCTTTAGATGATAAAGTTTTATTAGATATGATAGAAGCCAAACAAAATCAATTAGACAATACCGTAAGAATAACTGATAACGGTTATTTTCACGTTGCTGTAGATTTAAGTTTTGAGTTAACCGAAGAAATAGCTAGATACTATTTTCCCGATTCAAAATATCCAATTTACGAGTTATCTATACAGGAGATGTTGAATCTTAATTTATATATAACTAAAAGAATTGAAGAGTTAGTAAATGGCAGATTCTTTAAGATGTTCAAAAATACTCGCGTAGCTAGTATTATTGATTTGCTTAACACGAGAAAGAAAATCAATAACTCCAAGCTTATGCAATTAACGAGAAAATTAAAATTCCATCAAATATATTCAACGACTAGAACTATTCTAAACTATGCTAACCCAATCTATTGGTTTAGAAAGTTAGCTATAAAACCAACTACAGTTTTAGTAACAAAAGAAATCTGCAAATATATTATCAGTATCTTTGGCGAAGAAACTAACAAAATCTATAGCAAAGCAATCTTTAAACAAGAAGAATCAGAAGATGATTTAATCAAGAAGATTGATCAATTTGTGGAAGAGGAGGAAAAGTAATGTTTTCTAAAAGAAAGAAACAACCAGAGAAAATGATTCCTGGTTTTGAAAGAACTTTAGATAACAGAGAGTTTTTTATCCCTCAGATAAGTGAAATAGCTGATAAAAAAACTTCTAGGAATAAATTTGTTTCTCCTATTTTTGGGAACGCAGTTAAAGATGAAGTTAATATTCCTCAAGACAGAAAGGGTACCGGAGACTTAGATAAACGCTATGATGCCTTTAGAAGTAAAAAGAAACTAACCAAAGAAGAAGCTAAAAGAAGATATGGTCATCAATACTATGAGTTTATGAGAGTTGATAACGAAGCACTCAAAAAAGTATATTCAGAAGAAGGTTTAACAAACGAAGATTTATTAAAAAGAGATATACCAAAAGAACAACCTTCAGCTGAAGATATCATAAATAATCATGCAGTAGCGGTATCGGTTGATGAATTTTTTAAATCAGCTGAGAATTCAATAGATGAATCTAAAAAAGAAGTCGAAGAGTCAGAGGTATTAAAAGACTTAATTCCTGATGGCGAAACCGAAGTGGTTGAATCTATTGAGGAAGAAAAAGAAGATGAAGAAATCATTTATGCTGAACCTGAAGAAATATTAGAAGGGGAAGACATTGCTTTTTCTGACGACTTTGAATACGAAGAATATAAACCACCTGTTAATCCACCAAAGCCAGAATTAAAAGTCTTATCAGATGAAAAGCCTGATTTTAAAAACTACAAATTGCCACCAATAACTCTATTTAAGAAAACAAAAGCAAAAGCTGAGGAAGAGCCTGAATGGATTAAATCTAATATTGATATTATCAATCAAACAATGGTTTCTTTTGGAATCAAAGGTGAAGTTACTAATTATACTAAAGGGCCAACCGTAACGAGATATGAAATATTACTAGGTAGTGGTGTTCAAACTAAGAAGATTACATCCATATCAGATAATATTCAAATGAGTTTAGCTGCTGTATCAATTAGGATTGAAGCTCCGATTCCTGGTAAAAACACTATCGGTATTGAAGTTCCTAATAAAATTAGAGAAACAGTATTCTTTGGTGATGTAGTGGATAATGACTATTTCATAAATTCCGAAGATCCATTATTGTTAGCTATTGGTTTAGATATTGATGCGAAGCCTGTATATACATCTATCGAATCAATGCCTCACGGATTAGTAGCTGGTTCTACTCAATCTGGTAAATCTGTATGTATAGCTTCAATCATTTCGTCATTGATAACTAAAAACAGACCAGATGAATTAAAACTTATGATGATTGATCCTAAGAAAGTAGATTTGCAACAATTCGCAGAAATTCCGCATTTGATTACACCGATTATTGATGACCCTAAAATCGCTATTGAGTCATTGAAGTATATGGTTAATGAAATGGAAACTAGATATGATACTTTAAAGAAATTTAAAGCAATCAATGTTAAAGACTATTATGATAGAAGACGTATTGACCCTAATTTTGTCGCGATGCCTAGAATTGTAATCATCGTTGAAGAAGCTAGTGATTTACTGCTTTCAGGTGGAAATGAAGTTGAAGAACAAATTCTTAAATTAACACAAAAATCAAGAGCGGTAGGGATTCACTTGTTACTAGCCACACAAAGACCGTCAGCTGATATCCTTAAAGGAGCTATCAAAGCTAATATTCCAACTAGATTTGCTTTTAGAGTTCCATCATCAATTGATTCAAGTGTAGTGTTGGATATGACAGGGGCAGAAAAACTATTAGGTAAAGGCGATATGTTATTATCAGAAAATGGTATGGCAAGACGTTTGCAAAGTGCTTACTTATCACCTGGAGAAATTGAGTCTTTGACAGATTATATTAAATCTCAATCTCAACCTGATTTCTTATTTAGCCATGAAAGCTTAATTGTTTTAGCTAAAACCGGCGAAAGCATTGAAAGCATTGATGAGTTGTTTAAAGATGTGGCTAACTATGTTGTAGAACAAGGTAAATGTTCTCTTAATAAAATTACTCAAGTCTTTGGAATTGGGTTCAATAGAGCTACGCAAATTGTTAATACATTAGAGAAGTTTAGTATCGTTTCTCAAAATGAAGGTACTAAACCAAGAAAAGTATTGGTAGAATTTGAAGGATTAGCGAAAATATTTGAAAGTATAGAATAATATGACAGAAGAAGAAAAAGAGTTACTTAAGAATAAGTTACAAAAAGAAGATTATGAAGATCTGAAACTGGTAAGTGAAGAAAATAAAAAACTGATGAAAAAATCATTTAGAATGATCATCAGTTTTTTCACATTATTTATGCTTTGTGTTGTCTTGTTTATCTTTCTCCAACAAAACAAGTTTTTTATATTCAATGTAAACAGAACGTTTTCAAATGTTCCAAGTCCAATGATATCCGAGTTTTTCTCAATAGTATTTATAATAATAATAGTAATTTCTTTAGTTGCCTTCATATATTTAAGTATTGAATACTATAGAAGAAAAAAACTACCAGTTGAAGAACGATTAGGTAATTACAATCAATTCAGAAGAATCTTTGGAGTCGCAGATATTTTTAGTATAGTACCGATATTTTTACTTATCGTGATGATAGTTAATGGGTTTTTCTTTTCATTCGCACAGGTAGATGGTATTTCAATGCAACCGACTTTCTGTGATAATGATGCTGTAATTATTAAATATGTTGAGGGATATAATAGAGATGATATTGTAATTCTAGAACAAGATGATTTGTATTTAATTAAAAGAATAGTAGCTGTTCCTGGAGACACATTGGAAGTTAATACTACTGGAGTCTATGTTAACGGTGAGTTAATAGAAGATTATACTAGCGGATTACTTCTTACATATACAGAAATGATTATTCCTGAAGGATTTTATTATGTTTTAGGAGATAATCGAAACAGATCAGAAGACTCACGAGTCTTCGGTTTGAAATCAGAAGAGAATTTATTAGGTATTGTGGTGTATAAAATATCATCGCAGACATGTCCAATAGAGTAAGCAGGTGTTTATTATATGAAACAAATTCAATGGTTTCCTGGTCATATGCAAAAAGCCAGAAGGCAAATAGAAGAAAAATTATCAATTATTGATATAGTTTATGAGCTAATCGATGCGAGAATTCCTGAGTCATCTAAGAATCCTCTTTTAGCCGAGATTATTAAAAATAAGCCAATACTTATGGTTTTAAACAAGTCAGACTTAGCTGATGATGTTAAAACTAAAGAATGGATTGATAAATACGAAAGTATGGGATTGAACTGTATTTCAGTAAATTCTCTTACTGAGAAGATATTACCTAAGATTTTAAAGAAGACCAAAGAGATTCTAAAACCATTGGTCGAAAAGGAAAAAGAAAGAGGAATGACTAAAAGAGCTTTTAAAGCGATGGTTATAGGTATTCCTAATGTGGGTAAGTCACAATTTATTAATAATATTGCTGGTAAAACTAAAGTTAAAACAGGCAATAAGCCTGGCGTAACTAAAATTCAATCATATATTAAGACCGGTGGGGACTTATTACTATTGGATAACCCTGGAGTATTATGGCCTAAATTTGAAAATGAAAAAGTAGGATTTAATCTAGCGCTACTCGGGTCTATTAAAGATGATATTTTACCTTTAGATGAAGTTGCTATTTATGGAGTGAATTTCTTAATTGAAAAATATCCAAACTACTTATTTAATAGATATAGAATTGAAAACGCAGAGAGTTTAACTCCAATTGAAATCATGGATGCAATTGGGAATGTTAGAGGTTGTAAGATATCAGGTGGAGAAATAGATTATGATAGAGTTATAAATCTATTCTTATATGATTTAAGAAATCAAAAATTAGGTAAACTAACATTGGAGACAGTGAACGATGTTGAGCTATGAAAAAGCTTTATGGAACAAAGGTATCAAATACATCGTTGGAGTTGATGAAGTAGGAAGAGGACCTCTAGCAGGGCCTCTAGTAGCCGCTGCTGTAATACTTGATCCAAATAATCCTATCGAAGGATTGAATGATTCAAAACAACTATCTTCTAAAAAAAGACAAGTAATGCTAAAAGAAATCAAGGAGAAAGCAATTGCCTATGCATATTGCTTTGTCGACGAGAAGACAATAGATATAATTAATATATATCAAGCATCAAAAAAAGGTATGATTGATGCAATAAACAAGCTTGAAATAAGACCGGAGTATATTCTTTCGGATGCTATGCCACTAAAAGAAATAGATATTCCATATGATGCAATCATCAAAGGTGATACTTTATCAGCTTCCATAGCCGCAGCTAGTATTGTGGCTAAAGAAACCAGAGATGATTTTATGGTTAAGATGGATAAAGTATATCCTGGATACGGATTTAAGAATAATAAAGGATACCCAACCAAAGAACATTTAGAAGCCCTGGATAAACTTGGGATTTGTAAAATCCATAGAAAATCTTATAAGCCGGTTCAAAGAACATTACAAAAACAAATATCACTATGGGAGTAACTATGAATTATAAAGCAATAATCTTTGATTTAGATGGAACGCTACTAGATACGATTTCAGACATTACAGACAGCTGTAATGCAGCCTTGAAAAGAGATAATTATCACACTTATAGCGAAAGTGAATATAAATATTTTGTTGGCAGAGGCGTTGATGTCTTAATATCAACAGTTATTGATAAAGGAGAACTAGACCCTTCGATTTTTCATCAGTTAAAATTAGCGTATATTGAAGAATATGCACTAAGACAAAACAACAAAACAAAAATCTTTGATGGCATAATGAAAGTTTTAGTTGATTTAAAAGCCGAAGGAGTTTTGCTTAATATTCTATCAAATAAACCACATTTTCAAACTAAAAAAGTGGTGGATTATTATTTTCCAAATTTTAGTTTTGATTTAGTTTATGGTAAGAAACCAAAATTTGAGATTAAACCAAATCCGGATTCAGCTTTTGATTTAATCCACAGACTTAACCTAGAACCTAAAGATATTCTCTATATCGGAGATACAAACGTTGATATTCAAACCGCAGTAAACGCTGGATTTAAAAGTGTTGGGGTTCTTTGGGGCTTTAGACCGGTTGAAGAATTGGTAAAAGCAGGGGCTGACTATATAGTTAGCAACCCTACTGACATCTATAAAATTATGGTAGGTGATGATAATGATTTTAAATCAAGATAACTATTTAGATTTTGATTTATCTGGGAAAATAATTATTTTCCCAACTGACACAGTTTATGGCATTGGCTGTCTTTACAAAGATAAAGAGTCAATCAAAAGAATTTATAATATAAAGAATCGAGACTATACTAAACCAATGGTTATTTTGTGTGCGAATCTAAAACAGGTTAATGAAGTAACAAAAGCAGATCAAGAAATTCCAAAGAGAATTTTAAAACATTGGCCAGGAGCTCTGACAATTATTCTCTTTAAAAATGAAAAAGTATATGATATAATAACTTCTGGAAGAAAAACTGTAGGTGTTCGTATACCTGGAAATCAAATTAGTTTAGCATTATTAGAGAAATACGGACCAATGGTTGTTACCAGTCTGAACTTAAGTAATGAACCAGCAGTTTTAAAATATGGAGAAACACTAAAATTTGAGAAAGATGTTGATTATATTGTTAAAGGATCAGATTTACACTCTTCTCCATCAACAGTATATGATTTAACAATCAATAAAGTGTTAAGACAAGGTGAAATTGAAATTTAAGAGAGGTTCTAATGTTTAATCTATCAGTTATTGAAGAAATAAAAAGAAAATTTAAAATAGACTTAGTTAGCGATGTTTATCCAAAAGATGTTCAACAAATATCTTTTTGCTTTGATTGGTCTGAAAAAGAAAATGCGGTTATTAGAATTGTTAGTGGAGACATGTCTGTATTAAAAATATTCGGTAGTGATATGAGCGTTGATTTTACTGTTCAAGACATAATTAATATGATTGAAATAAATAACCCAATATCGGAAGTATATGGTAGAGATAATTATATTACGGGAATGACGTATGATTTATCTACCGTGGAAGAAGTAAGTGAGTTTTATCTTCCGCTAAAAACCAAAGAAGGAATTGTTTGGTTTTGTTTGTCACGTAGAGCTCTAACTAAGAAAAATGGAGAAAACGAATTGATCTTTGGCAGAATAAACTTTATAACCAAAAATACTCCAAGAGCGATCAGATACTATGAGAATAGATTTAAAGATGATAGTACAAACCTGTTTACAAAAGAAACATTAAAATTACATTTGAGCTTAGTTAATGAAACAGATCACTCATACGGTTTATTCTTTGATATTGATAACTTTAAAAGAATCAATGATGTATTTGGACATAAATCTGGAGATAAATATTTAAAAGAATTATCATCTAAATTGATAGCTCATTATGAAAGTGATGTCATCTATTATAGAATCGGAGGAGATGAGTTTTTCGTATATATAATTAATTGTACAGAAGAAACTGCCTATAAAAGAGCTTTAGATATCATCTATGATATTGAAACCCTAAATCCTCAAGGACAACAAGTAGAGGTTAGTGCTTCTATTGGAATTGTCCCAATTATAGGGAATAACTTTGATTTTGAAACCTTAATGGATTTGGCAGATAGAACAATGTACTTTTCTAAACGAAAAGGAAAAGGAAATATTTCATATGCAAGAGAGGTTTAACCTCTCTTTTTTCTTTGCGAAATTATTGTAAATTAGCTTTGGTTTTGTTATAATTGTAATGACGTAAATTTAAGGAGATTGACTAAAAAATGAAAGTAGCCATTGGAGTCGACCATGCAGGGTTTGACTATAAAGATCAAATTAAAGAGTACTTACAAAATAAAGGCATCGAAGTAATGGATGAAGGAACTAATTCAAGTGAAGCTGTAGATTATCCAGACTTTGCTTTAAAAGTAGCTAATAGAGTAGTAAATAGAGAAGTAGACTTTGGAATAATTATGTGTGGAACGGGCATTGGAATTAGTATCGCAGCCAACAAAGTAAAAGGTATTAGAGCCGCTGTAGTTAGTACAGCATTTACTGCTGAATCAGCCAAAAGTCATAATAACGCTAATATAATTTCTTTTGGTTCTAGAGTTAACACTTTAGATGAAGTAAAAGAATATATTGATATATATATGAATACAAAAGTATCAACTGCAGAAAGACATATAAACAGAGTTAATAAAATCCATAAATTAGAAGGTTAATTTTATTGAATAAAAAAGAAAATAAACACGTCTTTGTGACTATGAACCTAGTAACTAATTTCTTTGTTGAAATAATTGTAGCTATGGCTATCGGTTTTTTCTTAGGGAAGTGGTTAGACAAGTTATTGTTTGAAGATAAGACAATTCTTACAATTGTACTATTATTTCTAGGGCTTATTGGAGCGTTAGTTAATTTTATAAAAAGAATATTAAAAAGTGTAGATGGAGGAAACAAAAATGAAGAAAGCTAATGTTATTGAACTTACATTTTTGTTTTGTTGGCCGTTTGCTTTTTTAGTGTCTTTAGTGCTTTATTTAATAACTCATGACTGGGGTATGGTTATCAGTTATATTTTAGGTGTATTTTCAGTAATGATGATGCAATCGATGAATTATCGCATTATGAAAAAGACATTCAAAGATAAACCTGAAAAAATAAGAAGTTATACAATACTTATATACCTAGCAAAAATAGTATTTTATGGTATAATCTTATATGTTACATTACGGGAACCAACCTGGAATATTTTTGCTGCTTTTGGGGGAATTTTAACGTTTAGAATCGTTATGTTCCCAACAGTTATGATGTTTGCTAAGAAGGGAGATGAAGAGGATGAACTTTGAGATAATAGCTCCACTATCACCAGCAGTATTCTCAACGCTGATTGTAGTAGCTGTATTATCAATTATCTTCATTATTGCAGGAATTAAAGTTAAGAAACTTGATCCAGCTAAAACCCCTAAAGGGTTTATGTTTATCATGATTTCAATTGTTAGTTTCTTCAATGATTTCTTAAGTGGATATGTAGATAAGAAAAGATTTAACTTTTTAGCTCCATATTTATTTACAATACTTATTTTCTTAGCTTTTGCTAATGTGGCATCACTATTCGGGTTAACACCACCACTATCAAATATTGGGGTAGCGTTAAGTTTTTCATTAGTTACTTTCGTGATGATGAGAATTGCCGAAATTAAGTACATAAAAATGAAAGACAAATTGTCTGGTTTAGTTGGGCCAGTAAAAGCATTAGCGCCGATTATGGTTCCAATTAATTTAATAGGTGAGTTATCCACTCCAATCAGCATGGGGCTTCGTTTATTTGTTAACCTTATGAGTGGTGCAGTTATCGCAGCTATTCTTTATGGATTCTTACATTGGTCTTTAGGGATGGTAGTAGGAGTTGGTCTTCATGCGGTGTTTGATATTTTCTTCGGATTAATCCAAGCATTCGTATTCTTTATGTTATCAACAGTTAATATAACTATGACTTCAGAAGCATAGTATATATAGAGGAGGAAAATTATGTTTGATTCAATTTTTAATTCAGTAATTCGTTTTGCAACCGAATACAACGAACATTTCGCAAACGGTATGGCTTATCTTGGAGCTGGTATCGCAGTTATCGGTGGTTTAGGACCTGGGATTGGTCAAGGTTTCGCAGCTGGTAAAGCAGCTGAGGCAGTTGGGCGTCAACCTGAAGCTCAATCTAAAATCTTAGTAACAACAATCGCTACACAAGCCGTAGCTGAAACAACTGGTCTTTATGGATTAGTAATCGCAATTTTATTAATATTTGCTAGATAGTAATTTTATTACCTTTAAGGAGGTAAAGTATGTTTCTTGATTTACAAGGGTTAATCGATGGGGTATCTAATGTTGTTGAAAATGCACTAGGATCATCATTGCTTGATTTAGTTGTTCAAATTGGAGCTACCGTGCTTTTAATCATTATTGTTAAAGTCTTCTTTTGGTCTAGAATCACTGAATTCATTAAAAAAAGACAAGATTTAATGGATGCTGAATTTGCATCTGCTAAACAAGCTAACGAGGATGCAAAAGCATTACAAGAAAAATCAAATAAAGAATATCAAGACTTAAAAGTTAAATCTAAAGGGTATATTGATAGAGCTAAAAAACGCGGTGAAGAAGAAAGAGTTGGAATAATTCATAAAGCCAAAGAAGATGCTTCTAAAATCGTAACTCAAGCCGAACAAGAAATTCGTCTTGAAAAGAAAAAAGCTGAAGCAGATATTAAAACTGAAGCAGTTAATTTAGCAACTATCATGGCTTCTAAAATTATCGAAAAAGAAATTGATGAGAAGAAGTACCAAGATTTAGCTACTTCAAAAATAGAAAGTAGTGAAAAAGTATGACAGGTATTGCGAGTCAATATGCATTAGCTGTTTTTTCACTTGCAAAAGAATCTGAACGAGAAGAAGAGTTTTTTAGTATCATTGAAGAGTTTTCAAAAAGTCTAGATGATAAAACTCATAAATTCTTTGCTCACCCTAAAATATCAAAACTCGATAAGAAAACTGTATTGAGTGATATTGTTAAGGATGAACTATTGTTGAATTTCTTAAAAGTCTTGGTTGATAACGATCGATTTTTATTAGTAGAAGCGGTTGTTTTTGCATACAAAGACATTCTAGATGAACAGAATAAGGTAATGCAGGTTAAAGTGTATTCAAACACACCTTTATCCAAAGTTAATTTGAATAAAATTATTAAGAAACTTAAAACAACATATAATCGTAAAGTTGAATTAGAAGAACAAACCGATGAAACAATTATCGGCGGATTCAGACTGGAATTTGAAGGTAACGTTCTTGATGAAACAGTTAATAAAAGGCTAGAAGATATTAAAACTAGTCTATCAGAGTAGAGGTGAACTATGAAAATAGATGCTTTAGAGATTAGTTCTTTAATTAAAGAGCAAATCAAAAAATATGAAAAAGACTTAAAAACAGAAAATGTCGGAACAGTCATTTCTGTAGGTGATGGAATCGCACTTATATACGGGTTAGACAATGCAATGAGTGGAGAATTGCTTGTTTTTCCTAACGGTGTATATGGAATGGTTCAAAACCTTGAGAAAAATAATGTGGGAGCTATTCTGTTAAATGACTCATCTCTAGTTAAAGAAGGCGATCAAGTTAAATCAACAAACAGAATTCTTGAAGTGCCGGTAGGTGATGAATTAATCGGTAGAATTGTTAATCCATTAGGGCAAGCCATAGATGGATTAGGAAAAATTGAAACTACTAAAACTAGACCAGTAGAGAGAAAAGCAACTGGTGTTATTGAAAGACAATCGGTTAATCAACCTTTAGAGACTGGAATTAAAGTATTAGATGCTCTAGTTCCAATTGGAAGAGGACAACGAGAATTAATTATCGGTGATAGACAAACCGGTAAAACATCAATTGGAGTAGATACAATCATCAACCAAAAAGGAAAAGATGTAATTTGTATTTATGTAGCTATAGGGCAAAAACAAACTACTGTATTAAATATCTATGAAACACTTAAAAAATTTGGAGCGATGGATTATTCAATCATTGTTGCAGCTAGCGCTAGTGAACCAGCTCCATTATTATACTTAGCACCATATACCGGGGTTACAATGGGTGAAGAATTCATGTTTAAGGGAAAACATGTTTTAATTATCTACGATGATTTAACTAAACATGCGATTGCTTATCGTGAACTATCATTACTATTAAGAAGACCACCAGGACGTGAAGCGTTCCCAGGAGATGTTTTCTATCTTCATTCAAGATTATTAGAAAGAGCTGCTAAACTATCTGATAAATTAGGTGGAGGGTCAATTACAGCCTTGCCAATTATCGAAACTCAAGAGGGCGATATCTCAGCTTATATCCCAACTAATGTAATTTCAATTACTGATGGACAAATTTTCCTACAGTCACAATTATTCTACTCAGGTGTTAGACCGGCGATTAGTCCTGGTTTATCAGTATCTCGTGTTGGAGGGGCAGCCCAACATAAAGCAATTAAAAAGGTATCCGGAACATTAAGACTAGATTTAGCAAGTTATCGTGAATTAGAAGCATTCACTCAATTTGGTTCTGATTTAGATGACGCAACTAAAGCAAGGCTTGATCGCGGGGAAAGAACTGTAGAAATCCTTAAGCAAGGATTACACGAAACTTTACCATTCGAATTACAAGCAGTAAGTATTTACTCACTTGTTAATGGATATTTAGATAGAATTAAAGTAAGCGACGTTATTCGTTTCGAAGAAGAGCTTCATGATTATATGACAGCTGATAAAACCGGAAAAGAATTACTAGCTGAAATGAGAAAGACAAAAACTCTTCCAAGCAGAGAGAAATTAAATAAATTAATAGATAATTTCGTAAATGATTTTATGTAAAACAAAGAAGGTGATTTTATGGCCTCATTAAGAGATATTAAGAACCGTATTGAAGCCACGAAGAAAACA
>Ga0209345_10002590_pt1 | contig 19754 bp, 20 predicted proteins | sample Cruoilmetagenom7_FD_187294 | JGI IMG/M metagenome (GOLD analysis project Ga0209345, IMG submission 187294) | Oil polluted marine microbial communities from Coal Oil Point, Santa Barbara, California, USA - Sample 7 (SPAdes) (version 2) | ecosystem: Environmental > Aquatic > Marine > Oil seeps ... | reverse complement strand
CCACCCTGTATGGCTTGAAATAAATGATCCAAACTCTTTATCATTCTGGTGTAAAATTACATTAGTATATGCCTATATAAATTTTAATAATGCGTGGTATTTCTCAATATTACTGGAAATAATATCAGCTTCCAAAGATTCTTCCAGCTCGCACGACAAATCACCTTTCAGGCTGGTAATTTTATTAAGAACAGTTGATTTACCTGCCACTGCCAAATCAATAGCAAACTCGCTAACAATGTTAAGCTCTAAGCCAGTAACCTGCGCAACTCCGCCATAAACAAAATATTTTGTCTCCTTGTCACCCGAGAATAATGTAACTATACCAATATCTATACTGGAAGTAAGCTTGGCATGACTCGGCAATACCCCAAAAACACCTTCATCGCCAGGAATGTTCACCATATCTGCTTCGGTTTCCAAAATAATTTTTGAAGGTAAAATTATTCTGACTAATAGCTTATCACTCATAGATATCTACACCGCCTCTTTTGCCTGCATCTTCTCTGCCTTCTCGACAGCCTCTTCAATAGTTCCCACCATATAAAAAGCCGCCTCTGGCAAGTGATCGTACTTACCCTCAACCAGCCCTTTAAAACCTGCAATAGTATCAGCAAGGTCTACAAATTTACCGGAAAGTCCGGTAAAGACCTCTGCGACATGGAATGGCTGCGACAAAAAGCGCTGTATCTTACGAGCGCGGCTTACTATTAACTTATCTTCTTCGGATAATTCGTCCATACCAAGAATTGCTATAATATCCTGTAGAGATTTATATGTCTGTAAAACCTTTTGCACCTCCCTTGCAATAGTATAATGCTCATCACCGACAATTTCCGGATCCAGCATCTGCGAATTACTATCCAATGGGTCTACAGCTGGATAAATACCAAGTTCAGCAATCTGACGACTTAAAACTGTTGTTGCATCAAGATGCGTGAATGACGTTGCCGGAGCAGGGTCAGTCAAATCATCAGCCGGCACATAAATCGCCTGCACTGAAGTGATTGAACCATGTTTTGTTGAAGTAATACGCTCCTGCAGAGTTCCCATATCAGTAGCTAGCGTTGGTTGATAGCCCACCGCAGATGGAATGCGACCTAGCGTTGCAGATATTTCTGAACCGGCCTGAGTAAAACGGAATATATTATCAACAAAAAACAGTACATCATGACCACCATCAAGATCCCGAAAATATTCCGCTACAGTAAGACCGGTAAGTGCTACTTTTGCACGCGCGCCCGGTGGCTCATTCATCTGTCCATATACGAGTGCTACCTTTGACTCTTCAAGCTTATCCGGATTAATAACACCGGAATCTATCATCTCATGATAAAGGTCATTTCCTTCTCTTGTACGCTCACCGACACCTGCAAATGCCGTATATCCACCATGTGCTTTTGCAACATTATTGATTAACTCCATGATAATAACAGTTTTACCGACACCTGCACCGCCAAACAATCCAATTTTACCACCTTTTGCATAAGGTGCTAACAAATCAACAACTTTAATACCTGTTACCAGAATGCTTCTTTCTGTAGATTGCTCATCAAATGCCGGAGCATCACGATAAATCGAAGAAAACGTTTTAGTCTTGATTGGACCTTGTTCGTCAACTGCCTCACCAACTACGTTCATAATACGCCCTAATGTGCCAACACCAACTGGAACCTGTATCGGCTTACCGGTATCGGTCACCACTATGCCACGGGTTAAACCATCCGTTGAATCCATAGCAATACAACGTACTGTGCTATCACCAATATGCTGTGCGACCTCAAGCACCAGCTTTTGACCATTATTTTTGCATTCAAGTGCATTTAAAATATTAGGAAGCCCAGCACCACCGTCAAATTTTACATCAACAATTGCTGAGATAATTTGAGTGATTTTTCCTTTTTTATTTTCCATTTTTACAACCTATCAACCAAATAATTAAAAAAACTGCCTTATTTTTTAGCATATTTACAATGTGACTCATCCTTATCTGCTAATAATACTCCCGCAGTAGCACAATCCTCTGCATCCATTTCCGATAAAACGATCCGTACCTTAGCAGGCACAGTATCTATTGATTCACAGACTGCCTTTGTAACACTTGCAACAAGCGTGCGTTTTTGCTCAATCGTTCTGCCCTTCATTAGTTGTATATTTAAAAATGGCATCCTTTATCTCCTCTCTAGTTTATACAGCCTCAGCTCCGGAGATAATCTCCGTAAGCTCAGTAGTAATAATTGCCTGACGCGATCTATTCAACTTCAGAGTGAGCTTATCGACCAGTTCGCCGGCATTTCTGGTCGCATTATCCATCGCCGTCATTCTTGCACCTTCTTCACTGGCTCTGCTTTGCAACAAACCATAATTAATCTCACCACTTATATATAAATTAATAACATCATGCACCAGGTTATCTCCTTCATACTCATACTCAGAAACAGTGCTTGTCTTAGCATCACCAGTGTTTTTTGCCGGCAAAATGCGTTCTTTAGTCAGAACTTGAGTCATAGCATTTTTAAACCTGTTATAATACATATAACAGGCACCGACTTCATCGTTTTCTACTAGCTCAATAATCTTATTCTTAACTTCTCGAGATATACATTCTACATTCCCCCTAGTGTTATGGTAATATTCCTCTATCATACCAGAGTACTTTCCTTTAAGAGCATCACTACCTTTTTTACCTATCACAATTAGTTTTACCTGCTTGCCTTCTTTTTTCAGCTTTTTTATATCTTTTTTGACCCGCCTGATAACACTGGAATTAAAACCACCACAAAGCCCACGTTCAGACGTCATTACAACTAATAAATGTGTCATCTCTTTCAGAATTTTGCTAAAAAACTTACGGTCATTCGCTGGCAAATCCATTAAGTTACCGCCTGTGGAAATATCGTGCATTATATCTCCAAGTACCGAAGAATATTCGTTTAAATTCTCAGCCTGCTCCTTCACCTTTTTCAGCTTTGCAGCAGAAACCACGTGCATCGCTTTGGTGATTTTCTGAGTAGATTTAATACTCTTGACTCTATTTCTAAGTTGTTTTAGACCTGACATTTTTCCTTAATTGCATTAATTGCCTAAAAATTCTTCAACAAATTTGCCAAGGTAAGATTTAAGCTTTGTTTCGACTTCCTCATTCAGCTGCTTCTCTTCTCTGATGGAAGATAAAATATCATCGCCTTTTAATCGTATATCATCAAGTAACTTATCCTCAAACTCACGCACTCGTGATACATCTATCTTTTCAAGATAACCCTTCACTCCCGCATACAAGCTTACCACCTGCTCTTCAACAACGAATGGAGCATATTGTGCCTGCTTTAATAATTCAGTTAATTTTTGACCGTGATGAATCAGTTTCTGAGTTGAAGCATCCAGGTCTGATCCAAATTGAGCGAATGCTTCCATCTCTCTGAACTGAGCAAGCTCCAGCTTCATTGAGCCCGACACTTTTTTTATCGCTTTAATTTGCGCAGCTGAACCCACACGACTTACCGATATACCAACATTTACCGCTGGCCTGATACCTTTATAGAACAATTCACTTTCCAGGAAAATCTGACCATCGGTAATTGAAATCACATTGGTTGGAATATACGCAGATACGTCACCGGCCTGGGTTTCAATTATCGGGAGTGCTGTCAGCGACCCACCACCTTTATCATCAGATAATTTTGCAGCACGCTCCAGCAATCTTGAGTGCAGGTAGAATACATCACCGGGATAAGCTTCACGCCCTGGAGGTCTTCTAAGCAACAGTGAAATCTGACGATATGCAACAGCATGTTTGGTTAGATCGTCATAAATAACCAGTGCGTGCTTGCCATTATCCCTAAAATATTCACCAATAGCGCATCCAGTGTACGGAGCCAGGAATTGCAGTGGCGCCGGATCTGAAGCAGTCGCTGCAACTACCGTAGTGTATTCCATCGCTCCAGCTTCTTCCAGTTTCTTTACGATCTGAGCAACAGTTGACCTTTTCTGACCAATGGCAACATATACACAGTAAATTTTTTCAGCTTCATTATCTGCCAAATGTGCCGGCTTCTGATTGATAATAGTATCAATGGCTATTGCTGTTTTACCGGTCTGACGATCACCAATGATTAACTCTCTCTGGCCGCGGCCAATCGGAATCAGTGCATCGATTGCTTTAATGCCTGTTTGTAAAGGCTCATGCACACTTTTTCTGCCAATAATTCCAGGAGCTTTAACCTCAACACGGCTATATTCTTTAGTAACTATATCACCTTTACCATCAATTGATTTTCCAAGAGCATCAACAACTCTACCTACCATTGGCATACCTGTTGGAGTCTGTAAAATATCACCGGTTCTCTTGACCTTATCACCCTGGCGAACTGTGCTGTCATCACCCATGATCACAACACCAACCATGTCAGTCTCCAGGTTCAATGCCATACCTTTAACGCCGGAGTCAAACTCGACCATTTCACCGGCTTGCACATTATCCATACCATAAACTTTGGCAATACCATCACCAACCGTGATTACATAACCGACCTCCTGCAACTCTCCAAGCTGCTCGATATTACCAATCTCACGTTCTAAAATCTCTGATATTTCCGAAGGGTTTAACTTCATTTTCTAAAACTCCTTATTAAAAAGAAAATTTAATATAAAACTCCAGATACAAAACCATCACTTTGTGCATCCACAATAAATTATATTTTTGATTTTACTGCTACCTTTTTTATCCTATCCAAGGCTCCTTGCACAGAACAATCTATAAGATTGCTGTCATATTTTATAATGACCCCACCAATCAGAGATGGATCTACATTAGCCAAGAGTTCAATTTTTTGGCCAAGCTCTGTCTCTAAAAATTCCTGAATGAATTTAATTTCTTTCCTGCCAAGCTTGAATGCAGACGAAACCTCAGCCGATGTAACGCCGTTAGTTGCTGCAATCAGCTCATCTAATGTACCAGCTATCTGTGGCAACAATATACATCTGGCGTTTTTGATCAATACGTATAAGAACTGTTTGAATGTTTCTTCGAATTTATATTTAGTTGCAACCAGATCAACCAATTTTACTTTGATTGCACGATCTATAACCGGTGAACACAGAGCATTCCTAACTGTTGAATTTTCTTGAATCAGGTGCGCAAACATTGAAAGTTGCTCTAAAATTTTATTTTCTTTCGACAGTGCCTTTGCACTGACAAACAATGCATGCGAATAATTTTTTACAATCTTAAGGTCCAATGACATATTTATGGTATCTATAAGCTGTCTAAATAATTTTACAGAGCAAAAGATAGCAGCAAAACATACCACCGTCACTATTTTTGATACCTAAATACAAAATTTATTTTATCTTTCCTGCTAAACCAATATCAATGCATTATTTTATGCTTCAAACATATTAGTGTAATCTTTTTTGGTTATAGAAATAAGAGCAAAAAACAATATTCCTAATTGGAGTAAAAAATATGTCAGTACTACGGAGAATAATCCCGTTGATCTCCAGAGCAACATACAAATAAATGGGGTAGTGGATGAAAATAACATACTGCCCAGTGAGTGCGAAAGACTAAACATTCTCATCCGGGTACCCGTGGTAAACAAAGATTGCACCTTGATCGCACATGGTATTGTATAAAAAGGTGCAATAAAAGCCAGCACGTAGTGTAAAGTCCGTACAAATACATTCATTTCCAACATGAATTCCATGATTAAAACACAAATGATACTACAGGTCAGTGCTATCGTCGTTTGTATGACCATTTTGACTTTGTCTGCCATATAACCAGACAGCAAACAGGCTACTCCATACAGTGCTATAATTCCGATATTGCTCAATGTTGCCTGTTCCGGTGGCATAATATTTGCAATATTTGCAGCAAACGTACCAAGAAATATTATAAGAAAATGATATCCGCCACCGAGCATACCATTGATAATAGTTGCAAGAAAAAACTTTAATTTATTATTACCAATAATTGTTATAATACCGGCATTCAAATTCTCTTCTGACTTGGATCTGCTATGCAAAAAAGCCTCACTTTCTTGCAGATAACCCCGCATCATCACTACAAGTACACCAAGAACTCCGCCAAATACAAAATTCATCTTCCAGAGCCATTGGATCTCTTCAACGCTAATTGTCAAATGATACATCATCGATGCCAATAACACTCCTGCCTGCGAGGAAAAGGAAATTATGCCGGCTGTAAAATGCCTTCTCTTCTTACTTACTTTTTCAGCAACATAAATCTTAATTGCATCTATCTCTCCGGCCAAACTCATCATAAATAACATACGGCAAAGAGTTAGAAAAATGACTGCAAACCAGCCCACAGAGTCAAAACTTGGAATTATTGCAATTAGACTTGTAGAAATAGCAGCAATTACAGTAGCAATTTTTACACTGACAACCCTACCTGCTTTATCCCCTATTTTACCAAATAAAATCGAGCCTAACGGACGCGCAAGAACAGCGATGCTAAACACGGCAAAAAACGCTAGCATCTGGTCACTATCATTTGCCCCAGGCATGAAAGTTTTTGAAATTACAGAAGCTGAAAGGCCAAATAAGGCATAATCATAATAACGAACAATAGTCGCACAAAATGCTATGATATAAGAACTATATTCCTTGAGCTTCAAGATTTGCACCAGAATTAATTGCGTATTTTTTCCTGACTGATATTATATAGCAAACACTATATATACAACTAGATTATTGCATGATAGGAAAACTTAAAGGGCAGATTGAGTCAGTTTACGATGACCACTTCATTATTGATGTAAATGGAGTTGGCTACCTTGTTTATTGTTCAGGCAAAACTCTTGGCAGACTATCACCAGGCGAACATGGCGAGTTACTGATAGAAACGCATGTGCGGGAAGATCACATTCACCTGTATGGTTTTTATAATCTGGAAGAAAAATCCATCTTCACCACTCTGCAATCAGTTAAAGGGGTCGGCACCAGAATGGCACTGGCAATACTTTCTCATCTAACACCAGAGGAAATTGAGCTAGCACTTTCTGCTGAAGATAAAACCGCATTTAATGCAGTCTCGGGCGTTGGGAAAAAACTGGCAGAGCGCATAATCACCGAACTAAAGGACAAATTTATAGCAACTGGTGGAGTGGTCATTTCCAGAACATCATACCGCAGCACTACTCCAGCAGCAACCACGGCGGGCGATGCCATCTCCGCTCTAGTTAGCCTGGGCATCAATAAAATCGATGCTCAAGACAGAGTCAGCTCAGTACTAGCCGGCAACCCGGATATGCCAATTAATGAGCTTATAAGATTGACACTAAAGAATGGAGCTGACAAGTAGTATGACAACAGAAATTTTATCTGGCGATGAGCTTGCAACAGATGCGGATTTTTCTCTACGACCTGCTTTTTTACAAGATTTTGTCGGTCAGGAACATATCAAATCTAACCTCAGTGTCTTCATTCAGGCTGCACAAAATAGAAAAGAGGCACTAGATCATACTTTATTTTATGGCCCCCCAGGTCTTGGAAAAACTTCGCTTGCACATATCGTCTCCCGAGAAATGGGAGTTAATTTTAAAGCCACTTCCGGTCCAACATTGTCAAAGGCTGCAGACCTTGCTGCTATCTTGACTAATTTACAAGAAAATGACGTGCTTTTTATCGACGAAATCCATAGACTCAACACTAATATTGAAGAAATTCTCTACCCGGCAATGGAAGATTTCTCGCTAGACATTATAATTGGTGAAGGGCCGGCTGCAAGATCAGTCAGAATTGACTTACCACGCTTTACTTTAATTGGTGCTACTACAAGACTAGGCTTACTCAGCAACCCGCTTCGAGATCGATTCGGCATCCCTTTGCGTTTAAATTTTTATACAACAAATGAGTTGGTGAAAGTCATAAACAGAGCTGTAGAATTACTTGGAACAAAAATAACCACAAAAGGCGCCGAAGAAATAGCCAAACGCTCACGTGGTACGCCAAGAATTGCACTTAGGCTGCTGAAAAGAGTACGGGATTTCGCATCAGTTGATAATAAAACAGAAATTGACGAGAAAGTTGCAGACAATGCGCTGAACCGCCTGGAAGTTGATAAAGCAGGACTTGATAGCAACGATTATCGCTATTTAAAATTCATCTGCGACAATTATAACGGTGGACCGGTAGGCGTTGAAACTATAGCTGCTGCGCTATCAGAACAACGCGATGCCATCGAAGAAGCAATCGAACCATATCTTATACAAATCGGACTTTTGCAACGCACACCAAGAGGACGGGTAATTACCGATAACGCCTTTAGTCATCTGGGTCTTCCATCCCCATCACGGACAAATAATGTGCAAACAACTTTGTTTGGAGAAACTTGAAAGAGGCAATAGACTAGAATCTAAACTCAAAACTGGCCGAGACTTCATCGCCACCAATGTAGAAATTGCTGGATATATAATCATTGCTCCAGTCGAGCTTACTGTTTATGTAGGTAACAATTTCAGCCAGAGCCGCACCTGCAATCACCTGAACCGTGGTATGTTCTTTTGCATGCACTCTGCTGTAACCGGTAACAGCAGCTGTGATATAAAGCGGAATCGATAAATATTTATTCTCTTCAGAAAAAGTCCGCACATAAGAGGCTGCAATCCATGCAGAATTAGTGTGACCTGAGGGCATACCATCATAGCGATCTCTCTTTCCATCAATGGCAGGACGTTTGCCTGGCTTCCATTTATTTTTATCAGCAACATATTTTATGCTATGCATAGCAAGAAAGCTCTGCCCATAAATTATTACAAAATGTCCGAAACCTTTTTCCTGAGAAGCTAGGCCACCGGCGATTAGCGGATTAATTATTTGCGCATAATCACCAAAACTTCTTAGTGGCCCACGTTTTGATTTTGCAGCTATTGCTGAGTTTAAGTTACCAAGAAACGTGGCTATTATAAACACAAGGGTGGCTTTTTTGAACGAGGTCATAGCTAAGTAATGTAAATAATTTATGTTGTAATCAGCACTATGCCATTACTGTATATTTTTAAACAAGCAACGCTTAAACATGCCAAAATATTCAATGGACTGCTCCGCCCCGCGCTCGCAGGTGACGACTTTAATTATAGTACATACACTATATTCAAAACCTCCAGGCTGGCCAGGATAAAACAAAACTATTGCTCGTCATTGCAAATCGTTTTAACAAAGAACTGTCATTGCGAGCGTAAGCGAAGCAATCCATTTATTATCGCAAAACCAAGTGTTCACTAACAGATTTCCAGTCTCTAGCTAGATAACCTATACTAGAATCCCATACTTGGCATTCCACCCATTCCGCCCATACCACCTGGCATTCCACCACCAGCTGGAGCATCTTCTTTAACAGATGGATCTGCTGTAATCAACGCTTCAGTGGTGATTATCAAGGACGCCACTGATGCTGCATCTTGCAGAGCAGTACGTACCACTTTAGTTGGATCAATAATACCAGCTTTGAACATGTCGACATAGTCCATATCCTGTGCATTGAAACCCATGGAATTTGACTTCTCCCCTTCAAGCTTACCAACAACAATCGCACCATCAATGCCTGCGTTTTCTGCAATCTGACGAAGCGGAGCCTGCAATGCTCTTTTAACAATATTAATACCGGCTTGCTGATCGTCGTTTTTACCTTTCAGGTTTTCCAAAGTTTTTGCAGCATAAAATAATGTTGTTCCACCACCAGAAACCACACCTTCTTCAACAGCAGCTCTAGTTGCATGTAATGCATCCTCAACACGGTCTTTTCTTTCCTTAACTTCAACTTCTGTTGCTCCGCCAACTTTCAGTACAGCAACACCGCCAACAAGCTTGGCTAATCTTTCCTGTAACTTTTCTTTGTCATAGTCGGATGTTGCCTCGGCAATTTGCTGACGAATCTGACCACATCTTGCTTCAAGATCAACCTTGCTTCCAGCACCATCAACAACAATAGTATCTTCTTTAGAAATTTTGACTTTTTTTGCACTTCCAAGCATGGAAAGATCAACATTATCCAGCTTCATACCTAAATCTTCACTAACCATCTGACTTCCAGTTAGAATTGCTAAATCTTCAAGCATGGCTTTTCTTCTATCGCCAAAGCCGGGAGCTTTCACAGCAGCGACTTTCAGACCACCTCTGATTTTATTTACAACTAAAGTAGCAAGTGCCTCACCTTCAACATCTTCTGCAATAATAAGCAATGGTCTTGATGACTGAACAACGGATTCAAGCACAGGAAGCATTGGCTGCAATGTTGACAGCTTTTTTTCGAAAATCAGAATATATGGATTATCAAGTTCAGCAGTCATTTTTTCAGAGTTTGTAACGAAATATGGAGACAGATAACCTCTGTCAAACATCATCCCTTCGACCACATCAACTTCAAAACCGAAATTTTTTGCCTCCTCAACGGTGATTACTCCTTCTTTACCTACTTTTTTCATAGCCAGAGCGATTTGCTCACCAATTTGCTTATCACCATTTGCAGAGATTGTACCGACTTGCGCGATTTCTTCTTGCGTACTAATTTCCTTGCTGGATTTTTTTATGGCCGATTGCACATGCTCTACTGCTAAATCTATCCCTCTTTTCAAATCCATTGGATTAAAGCCGGCTGCCACTGACTTATTGCCTTCTTTAACAATAGACTGAGTCAGGATTGTTGCTGTTGTTGTACCATCACCTGCAGTATCAGCAGTTTTACTTGCTACCGATTTTACCAGTTGGGCACCCAGATTCTGATTAACATCTTTTAGCTCAATTGCTTTTGCCACAGTGACACCATCTTTGGTTAATCTTGGTGAACCGAAAGATTGTTCAATCGCAACATTGCGTCCTTTTGGACCCAGCGTAACTTTCACTGTATTTGCCAAAATATCAATGCCCTTGATCATTTCTTCGCGGGCTTTAGTCCCATATTTAATTTGCTTTGCCATAATTTATTTCTCCTTTTTAAAATGATATTATTAACTAGATTATTTCGCAAGAATGCCAACTACATCACTCTCTTTCATAATGATAAGGTCACAGCCATCAATTTTCACTTCTGTTCCACCCCATTTTCCATATATGACGACGTCACCTACTTTAACTTCCAATGGGATAATATTACCATTTGTGTCTCTGGTTCCATTTCCAACAGCTACCACTTTACCTTGTATTGGTTTTTCCTGAGCACTATCTGGAATAATTATTCCGCCGGTAGTTTTTTCTTCACTTGCAAGCGGTTGAATTGCAATACGATCATGTAATGGTCTAAATTTCATTTGTAACCTCTTATATTTATTGATTTTAGATTGGCTTACGCCGATCTGTACTTACTTATATATGCTGTGAAAAATTTACTTCAAGGGGTATTTTGTTGTTTTTTTTAAAATAATCTGTCTAATTCCTGCTTATATATTTTAAGAACTTTTTCTAAAGTTAGAGATTTTATATATTTACTGGTCAAAGATTTAACAGAGTAGTTGATTTTATTGCCACGCGTCGTAACCTCATGGCTCAAGACACTAAGAAGCTCAGGAATCAGATTGACAAAAAGATCGGGATTAGCTTTAGCAAAATTATATATCGCTTTCAAATTATTATATGATACGAAGTTGCTCTCTGCATTTTGATGTTGCTCAGAAACCTTGGAAACATTCTCAGCCACATACGCAAATCTACTATATTTCGCACATCGCAAAGAAAGTGACATATTTTGAGTGTATATACTGCTGTCCGCTTTGCCGATTTTTTCCAGTAAATAACTATGCACAAGTGAACCCGATTTACCAATCTCTCGTACCACAGGCAATTTATTAACCAATATTGCATTTAGCGGAGCATCAATTAATTTAGCAGAAGTACCTATTGTACTATGCCCCTGTGGCTCAGAAGATACTAGCCCAACGGATACCTGCGTACCTAGTTTTAAACTAGCTTCTATAAGCAGAGTTGTAGATTCAGGATACAATATTTCATTACCTTCTACAAAATGTATGTAGTCACCGGTAGCTAGACTGGAAGCTTTATTGATGCTGATAGAAGGACCTTGATTTTCCTGGGTAATAATCGTAGTTCTTGGCATATCATTAACAGCCAATTTCAGAATATTGAGTGAATCATCTACACTTCCATCATCAACAAAAATGAATTCTTTACGAAAATTTCCACTGATTTTTTTAAGCGAATCGACTAAGTCTGGAATATTGCTCTCATGATTGCAAATAAGTACTATATATGTACATCTTAACATGGTATATTTTCCTACCTTAAGTTACTTAAACGCTTACCAGAATAGTGAAATTATACTTCAGAATCTGCAGTATGCAAGGAGGAACCATATAATTTTGTTTATTTAACACAAGTTTTAGATGAGAATACAATGATAAAAATCAGCTGCTATCAAACCACACAAAATCAACTACCCAAAACTTTCTGTCAACTGGTAGAAAAATGTTATTACAGTGATTTAAAAACCAATATCTTCACCACAAACGAAGATTACTCCCAAAGCCTTGACAGAGTGCTATGGACTTATTCAAAAAAGCACTTCCTGCCACACGCTACAAACACTGATCCACTGCCGGAAAAACAACCTATTTATATAACCCATAATATAGAGGACTATAATCAGGCAGAGATAATAATTTTTGTCAATGCAGCAAAGCCGATCATTCTCGAAGCAATCTCCAGGCAGAGTAAAATACAACCGCAAAATTTACAAAAAATACTGTTTTTATTTGATGAAGTACAAAACATACAATCTTCCGAGATAAATGCTTTACTAAATAAAAGTCACATCAAAGATTTTGAAATAAACTCTTTCATACAAACAAAACAGAGTTCTTGGCAAGAAATGCCAATTCTTTAAAACTACTATAAAATCATAAAGAAATAAAATTGTAAGCTTTCCATACGAAGCTTACTTGCACAGATGCCCGTTATGTTATAATGTTAATTATGGGGCATCGATAAGTTACGTTAACTATACTTATCCTCCCTTAATATATGATTGATATTTTATGGAGAAAGTTCTGGTTGTTGAAAATAATGATTTAAACTTAAAATTATTTTATGATTTACTGATGACCAAAAAATGTGAAGTTGTTACATCTAAAGACAGCGTTGGAGTAACCGAAATTACCTCAAGGGAAAAGTCAGATCCGATTCTTATGGACATTCAACTCAACGGCGGTATTTCAGGAATCAACCTTATTAAAGCTCTTAAAAAAAACACCATAACAAAATATATTCCAATCATTACGATAACAGCATTTGTGATGAAGAATGACATATACCTCTCAAAACCGTTTTCAATTGACAGTTTTTTCAAGGCAATTGATAATTTTATCAACTCAAAACCCTTAGCGCAACGATGACAGCAACAATATTAGTAGTAGACGATTTAGACGCCAATGTAAAACTGCTTGAAGCAAAATTACTTAGTGAATACTATACCGTTCTGACTGCAACTAATGGAATTCAGGCTCTTAAAGCACTTGAGCAAAACAAGGTGGATATAGTACTGCTAGATGTAATGATGCCAGAAATGGATGGATTTGAAACGTGCAAAAAAATTAAATCCAATCCTAAAACCACTCATATCCCTGTGGTCATGGTAACGGCACTTACTGATATTGAAGATAGAATTAAAGGTCTGGAAGCTGGAGCAGACGAGTTTCTAACCAAACCCATCAACGATACTGCTTTATTTGCAAGGGTAAAGTCCTTAACCCGTATGAAAACAGTAATCGACGAGCTCAAACTTAGAAACGAAACCGCAGCTGAGCTCGGAGGTCAGGTTATTGAATTGAAAGAAAATTTTAGTAACAGTAAAATTTTACTTCTGGATGATGATGTCATTCAGGCAAAAAATATTAAGGCAAGTTTGAGTTCTCTTAGCAAGCAGATTCAGGTACTTTCCTCACCCGACGATATTGATAGTCTTGGATCATTTACCCCGGATTTAGTAATCATTAGCTGCCAAATTGATGTAGAAGACCCGCTGCGGATTGGCGTAATGCTTCGCTCAAAACCCGTTTTTAAAAACTCTGTACTCATGTTGCTTGCTGAAGAAGAAAATATTTCCATGGTCATCAAAGGCATGGAGCTTGGGATTAATGACTATTTCATTTACCCGGTTGACGAAAGTGAACTGCAAGCTCGCGTTAAAACTCAGCTTCGACGAAAACAATACCAGGACGATTTGCGTACCGAACTGGAAGAAAGCGTTGATTTATCTACTAAAGACGGACTAACTGGGGTATTCAACCGACGCTATTTTGATATACATATCAAGCAAATGTCCGAGAAGTCCAAAGATTCTGGACAAAAAATGTGCATGATGATGCTGGATATGGATCATTTCAAAAAAGTAAATGATACTTATGGACACCAGGCAGGCGATGCGGTTTTGAGAACACTTTCAGAGACGCTTAAATCTTCCTTCCGAGTTACCGATCTTATTGCAAGATATGGCGGAGAAGAATTTGTAGTTTTGCTAAGCAAGGTTGAACTTACAGATGGCATAAAAATAGCCGAAAAAACCAGAGCTGCCATTGAAGCAATTGATTTTGTAGTCCCAGGTCAGGAACGCCCCTTAAAAGAAACCACCTCTATAGGCATCGCTGAACTTAAGTCAGACGAATCAGTTGAAGATTTGATCAGTAGAGTTGATAAAGCACTTTATAAAGCAAAAGAAACCGGTAGAAACAAAGTTGTTACTGGATGATTTAGCTCAAACCTCTTCTAATTGTTTTATTGCATCTGTCTCATTTTCCGGCTCCATCTCTATAAGTTCAGATTTTGAGGTCACTACCTGAAAACGCTGTAACGCCTCATGCGTTTTCTTCAAACCACCATCTATACCCATTTTGCTGATATTACGTGCTTTGGATAAAAAATTCCGGTTGAAGGAAGCCGCAAATTTATCGTAATGATTAACTGCATTGGAAATACTGCTACCAAGCCTTGCTGAATGCTCAGACATAGTGCTAACAGACGCTATTAGTTTTTTTACTTCTTCAATAATTTGCTGATGATTATGCATCATCATTTGTTCAGAAATCTGAAACTTTGCAAATGACAGCAGATTCATAAGACCAGCCGGCCCGACTGGAAAAATATTCGCCTTCCAGGCTTTGTCCATAAAATCTTTATCTGCCTCGATTATCTTCTCTATGGCATGCTCTGACGGTAGAAACATTAAGGTCACAACATTTCCGAGATTATTTTCCTTCTTCTCAAGACTTTCTCTCAATATTTCAGCATATCCTTTAGCACTCAAAGAGCGCAAATGAGAATTCATGGTTCTAGCCAGGTTTTTTAAATCATCCTGATCATCCACCAAAAATTTTGACGCCTTCGCATCCACTACCATCAACTTATTATTCGGCAAAAAAATCACTGCATCTGGCCGCAGTACCGTATTATCTTCTGACGCTAGACTATATTGCATAATAAAATCAAGAGTCACTCTAAGACCAGATGATTTGAGAATATTCTCAAGAGTGATTTCAGCCAAACTACCGGCACCAGAAGGCGATAATAACGAGTTCTTGATTACATCAACCGTGTCTTTAGATTGAGAAACTTCTTTACTCAAGGCGCCGACCATATTGACGACTCGTTCAAATTCAGCATTGAACCTTTTTGCTGTATCTTTTATATTTTTTTCAGAAAATTCCCGACTTTCCCTGTTTTCCTTCTTGTGAATCTCTATTAACTGCCTGGATAATTCATTCCCGAGATCAAACAAAGCTGCTTTCGTCGATTGATTGGAATCCGCTCTAAGCTTTTCAAAATCTTCAATAAATTTCTCTTGATGTTTTAACTGCGATGATTGCTGCTCAATCTTTCGTATATACTCAATTTTTTCATTTGCAAGCACGCCGGTTTCAATTTCATAGGCACTGGAAGCATCGCCCAAAAACTTCATTTGCACTTTCAAACTTATGTTTTTATGAACAACATAGGCAAGGGCAACTACCAAAATCACTGATAAAACTATCGAGATATACAACATTATTAGCTATAATTTTTTAAACTCCCAAACTATCTAAAAAACTTCTAATCTCTTGCCTTGCTGCCACGTGAGATAGGCTGAATGACTTTATAAAATTAGTTTTCTTTAAATCAAGCAATGTCAGACCATGTGGAAATAACTCTCTAAATATGACCCGCTCGCTAAAACCGGGAGCAACACGAAAAGATATACGCTTTGACAGTTTTTCTAAAACATCTGCAACATCACGTTTATTCTTTGCATCTATGGAACTAAGGCGATTGCGCACTACCACCCAATCAATAGAACCCCGGTCTCTTGCAGCCCTTTCCATCTTTTGCTCCCACAACATTTGACTGTAAATTGAAGGCTTTGACATATCAAAATTTCCACTATCAATTTTGGCCACTACGTCTAAATCAACAAAGCTATCATTGATAGGAGTAACTACAGTGTCTGCATAAGAATGCGCAAAACGCGAAAAATTCGTATGACTCCCTGGAGTGTCAATTACAATATAATCAGCATGATCTTTTGCCATACTAAATGCCTGTTCAAATTGCACCTTTTCCTGCTTCGCCTTCTCCAGTACCGAGTTATGTTCAACTCCTTTTAAGTGAAAATGCAACGGCATATCAACTTTATGCTCAGGATTTTTTTGATTATATACTTTGCGATTATTCATATAAGTCGTCAATGAATGTTGCCTTGAATCAGTATCAATACTTGCGATCTTATAGCCACGATCAAGTAAGCCGATAATCAAATGCATGGAGAATGTTGTTTTACCGGCACCACCTTTTTCGTTACCAACAACAAATATACGAGACTTTTTACCTTGATTCATAATTATCCTGTACAAACTGATTGAGCAACCGGACACCAAAACCAACAGCACCTATCGGACAAATCGGGTTCTCACCCTTCTTATCCCAAGCCATGCCGGCAATATCCAGATGAGCCCATTTTACACCATCTTGAATAAAACGTCCAATAAAGTGCGCAGCAGTAGAACTTCCGGCCATTCCACGTTCACCCCCGATATTTGCGATATCTGCAACAGGTGACTTTAGCATATCATCAAAATCTTTATGTAGCGGCATTCTCCACAATTTTTCGTTTGTATCATGCGACGAGCTAATCAGCTTCTCTGCCAGTTCATCATCATTGGCAAAACAACCGGCGTAAGTATGCGCAAGCGCAACTAATATTGCTCCAGTGAGAGTTGCAAGATCGATAATGCAATCCGGTTCAAAGTTCTTTTGTAAATATGTAACACAATCACAAAGTACTAGACGCCCTTCTGCATCTGTATTTAATACTTCAATTGTCTGCCCCGACATGCTAGTTACTACATCACCAGGCCTTTGAGCATTGCCACCAGGCATATTCTCAACTAATCCCACTATGCCAACAACATTGATTTTTGCACTACGCAAGGCAATTGCTTTCATTGCGCCAACAACAGCAGCAGAACCACCCATATCGTACTTCATGTCACCCATGCCTGCAGATGGTTTAATTGATATACCACCTGTATCAAATGTAACTCCTTTACCGACGAAACAAACCGGCTTTTGTTCCGAAGTGCCGCCATCATATTTCATTACAACAAGCTTGGATTCATTTGAAGAGCCTTGACCAACTCCAAGCATAGCTCCCATACCCAAATTGCGCATCTCACGTTCGCCAATGACTTCGACATCAATACCAAGTGGTTCCAACTTCTGAACAATCTGTTCTGCATAACTTTCCGGGTACAGGACATTCGGTACTTCACTTACTAAGTCTCTAGCGAAATATACACCCATAGCAATGGCTTTTCTCTCTTCAAAGGCGTCATACGCCGCCTGCTCATCGCTAACAATTATATTAAAGTCCGATGTGACAAACTTCTCTTCTTCTTTCTGTTTGGTCAGATACTTGTCAAATTTATAAGCTGCAAGCAATCCACCACCAGCTAGCAACGAAGCTACTTCGTTTTCTTTAAACTCTCCAATTCTACTGCTCACTCTAATTCCCACTGAGTTTGCCTTAGCTGCTTTTGCCCTGGAATATATTTTTCCACCAACTTCTTCCAGTTGATAAGATTCAAGTTCGGCTTCATCTCCAATACCAACGATAATGATGTTCATAAGCTGACCATCTTTATCTGTCGTAATTAAGGAGAGAGTTTGCCCAAATTTACCTTTGAACTTATTTGCATCCTGGATGTTTTTTGAAATTAAGCCATGATGTTTTTGGTCAATATCCATGACCTCACTGTCTATCTTAAGCTGATCATTGATCAACACCGCTATTGCTTCATTTGCATACAGGTCCTTTTCTTCAAAAGAGATATTTAACATTGTTCCTCAACATTTTACGTTCTTACTAATCTACAATTTATGAAATTAAACCTAGCTCAGTAAGTTTGCAAGCAATTTACAGATTCAACTAATAAAAATCCTGGAAAGAATTGATATATAAAGATGAGTTTTGTATAACCTAAAGCTATGGATATACTAGAAACATATATATTACTTTTTACCGATACGTTAGTTAGCAACTTTGCATTTAACATTTCTACAGAGCTTGCTGTTCACTCGATGAAAATCTTCGGTCTATATAATTCATACCTCATCATCCTGACAGCAAGCCTTGCATTTATGATTGCCGGCTGTATCAACTATTTACTCGGAATCCTTTGTTACAAAATATTATCACCTCTTAGCTCCAGGGAAGTTGCAGGAGATAATATAAACACTGAAAAAATGCGCCGTAGCAAATATCTCCCCTTATTTTTAATGCTTGGCGGAGTACCGTTTTTTGGTAAGTTTATTACGCTATTTGCAGGTTTTTGCAAGGTAAATCCTGCACTGACCATAACAGTCTGCACCAGTGCAAGATTCATATATTATTCTATGCTTATGCTAATGTAATGAAGATTTATCAATCCAGTACTAAAGAAAAGTTTTTGCACGAAGTAGCACATTTTGCTATCACACATTTTTCTGATGATTTTTCAAAGCTAAAAATCATATTACCAAGCGGCATGCTTTGCACTGAATTGCAGAGAGTGCTGATTGAAAAGCTTAAGTCCGGCATACTTCCGACCATCATCCCACTTGGCGAACTGGTAGCAGAAAGTGACGAGATTTTTAAGATACCTTCTGAACAAATCGGCACAATCAGCAGGTTGGAAGAAAAAATTACCCTGGCTGGAACAATTCATTCATATAAAAAATTGAACTATGATTTGTCCCAGAGCCTTCGGCTTGCTCCATCACTTGCCAATTTGTTTTTTGAGTTTGAAGCAAATAATATCAGTCTACCGGACTTAAAAGATTTGCCGGCTCTCGATCAACCACAGCACTGGTATACAATATATGATTTTCTCAGCTATGCTTTGCATAATTGGCAGGAAAAAATAAGTTCCCTGCAAAAAATGACACGTGCTTCTTATCAAAAATTAATATTCGAAGCTGAACTAAAACGACTTAAAAACAATCAACAAGACTCTCTTTTACTCGCCGGAGTCACTGGTAATAATTTGATGAGTAATGAATTTATCAAAGATGTAGCAGGGCTAAATAATGCTCATATAATATTATCTCCAACTCCCAATTTTGATCAAAAATCTGAATTTTCTCCTGAAGATGCACTATATCAGATACGTAAATTACTGAAATTAATTGATTATAATAATGATCAACTAATCTCACTTGGCACGACAAAACCTGGCCTGATTGATAAGCTGGTCGTTCCTGGCTCTTCCGATGTT
>Ga0209345_10002589_pt1 | contig 19769 bp, 19 predicted proteins | sample Cruoilmetagenom7_FD_187294 | JGI IMG/M metagenome (GOLD analysis project Ga0209345, IMG submission 187294) | Oil polluted marine microbial communities from Coal Oil Point, Santa Barbara, California, USA - Sample 7 (SPAdes) (version 2) | ecosystem: Environmental > Aquatic > Marine > Oil seeps ... | reverse complement strand
AGGTTTGAACCTCCCACTCCAATATTAACAATCGAGCGGATAGGCCGGCCATCAAAACCACGCCATTGGCCCTGTTGAACCTGCCTGACCAAGGACTCCATTTTTTCTAACGAGGCGTGCACATCAGCCGTCACCATCTGACTATTAACCTTAAGCTCTTTTCCTTTAGGAAGCCGTAATGCAGTGTGTAATGCAGAACGCTTCTCAGACACGTTCACTTGCTCGCCAGTAAATAATTTTTCAATCCACTCATGCAAGCGTTGCTGCTCAGCTAAAGCCGTTAACTGACTCAATGTTTCCTTAGTAATGCGCTGCTTTGACAGATCCAGTAAAAAATTCCCCGCAGTAAAACTAAGCCTATCGAATCTATTTTCTTCAGGTTTGAACAACTCACGAAGGTGGCGCCCCTTCATGTCTTCAGCATGCGCCAGCAAATCAATCCATGCTTTTATATCGCCACTATTCATGCGTGCTCGTTAACGTGCCAATAAATTCTTTCAAGCCTCTGGCCGTTTCACTATGTTGCAAGCCATAAGCAATATTAGCTTTTAAATAACCCAGCTTTTCTCCGCAATCATACGTATCGCCCATCATCTTATAGGCCTCCACCGACTGCTGTGTTAGCAATGCATCTATGGCATCGGTTAGCTGAATTTCACCGCCTGCGCCAGGCTTACCTTCAGCCAGCAAACTCATAATTTCCCCGGGTAGTACATAGCGACCGATAACGGCTAAATTTGAAGGCGACTCGTTTTGATCTGGCTTTTCGACCAAACCCTTAATAATTGCCGATTGCCCAAACGCGGGGACAATGCCTTCACAATCAGCAATACCATATAGCTGAACTTTATCGTCTGGCACTTCTCCAACCATAATTTGAGCCGTATTCTTATCCTCAAACTCTCCGATCATTCGTGCTAAATCGTTCGTCTTATCCAGCCCATTACTCACCAACACATCAGGCAAAATAACCACAAATGGCTTATCGCCAACCACACTTGCCGCGCAATGCACCGCGTGCCCCAGCCCTTTTGCTTCGGCTTGCCGAACAGACACAATAGAAACATCGACTGGCACAATGTGTTGAATGGCTGCCAACAATGCTGTTTTATTTTTGCGTGCTAATTCAGCCTCAAGTTCATAATGCGCATCAAAATGGTCCTCAATCGCCGATTTACCCGTGCGCGTCACCAAAATAATTTCTTTAATACCGGCTGCAACAGCCTCTTCAACCACGTACTGAATCACCGGCTTATCGACTACCGGCATCATCTCTTTCGGAATCGCCTTGCTGGCAGGTAAAACACGCGTACCTAAACCCGCAACGGGGATTACTGCTTTTCTAACTTTCAACGTCCTTGCTCCTTAAAACTATAGTTAATCGCTAAGTCTAGCAAAGAAAAAAGACTACTAGCTTTTTTCCTAACTAAACTCGTCAAAACAACACATCAATTCAATCCAGAATCATGTGCCCATTAAATTAATGGGAAACACCATCTCTTTTAAGCACTTTGAGAAACGTTAGCCAGAGGATATAAATGTCGAATAAAAAAGAGCATCGCCGCATGTAGTCAACATCTAAATCTACTTTTTGTGGTATCGGCAACTCATCACGCCCATTGACTTGCGCCCAACCCGTTAAGCCAGGCATTAACTCATGCACTCCTTTTTCTGTACGTAAAGCAATTAAATCATCTTGGTTAAACAACGCAGGCCTTGGCCCTACAAAACTCATATCGCCTTTAAGAATGCACCATAGTTGCGGCAGCTCATCTAAACTGGATTTACGTAAAAAATCACCAATGGGCGTTAGTACGCTTTTCGGGTCTTTTAATAAATGAGTGGCAACTGCAGGCGTGTCTGTTTTCATACTGCGAAACTTAGGCATTTTGAAAATAGCGTTATTAATGCCTACTCTATCCGACCAATATAACGCAGGACCTTTTGATGTCATTCTGACCAAAATAGCGACAACACAAATAGGCACTAAAAGGACAACAGCGGCATTAATAGCCAACAATAGATCACACAGTCTTTTCATTTTAGAAGTCAAGCCAGCTGCCGCCATGATTTTGTTAATACTGAGGCCCACCCTAAGTTTATTGCTTGCATTAGAATAATTCGACTATAAAACGGGCTTTAAGCATTATGCTTTCCTAGGCTCTTACACCTAAACAAAAACATCTGAAAAGCTTTTACTAATAGGCGTGAAAGTACGAATAATATATTTGATGAGATTTTATTCTCATCAAGCGAACGTAATATTTCTTTAGATGAGGCCCAGTAAGCTTTCAGACCTGATGTGCTAGCCCCACCTAACCGCATTCTAACCAACACCATATCTAAAGTTGAATACTTTAATTTGTGTGTTATCAGCGCACGGACAAAAAAATCAAAATCAGCCGCCGTTTGGTAACCTAATTTATACAAGCCAACACAGTCATATGCATTTCTCTTAACAAAAGCCGCAGGGTGCGCAGGCAAGAACCCAAACCGCATCTTCCAAGGGGAAAACTTGAATGATGAATATCCACGAACAGGCTTAACTAAATTCTCAGCTGAAACGAAATCGACATTTCCAAGTAATAAATCAATATCCGCATGCTTCTTAAACACATCAACCACATCGGAAATCACATTTGAGTTAGGGTAAAAATCATCAGAATTCAGAACACCTATAATCTCACCTGTTGCTAATGCGACCCCCTTATTCATTGCGTCGTAAATACCTTCGTCAGGTTCGCTAATAATGTGTTGAATATCACGAGCTCTTTCTTGGATAATCTTAATTGTCTCGTCGCTAGAACCGCCGTCAATAACAATATATTCAATATCGTTATAGGATTGCGACAGCACAGAATCAATCGCCGAACGAATATATTGGGATGAGTTATAACAAACTGTAATAATAGAGACTTTCATAAGACTAAATAAATCATTAGGTCAGAATCAACTAGCTACGCAGTCTACCTGACATTCGAAGAAACCATTGGTAGGTGCGATCAAGCCCTTTATCTAAATCAATTTTGTAGCGCCAACCTAAATTAGCCAACCGATCTACATTCATCAGCTTACGCATCGTTCCATCTGGTTTACTATTGTCAAAGTTCAACTGACCCTTAAAACCAACAACCTTTGCCATCGTTTCAGCCAGTTCTCTTATAGTACAATCAACGCCAGTGCCCACATTAATGTGCGATAGCATCGGTTCGGTGTGTTCTTGATAGGTGCTTTTATTTAAATTCATAGCAAAAACACTAGCTGCCGCCATATCGTCTACATGTAAAAACTCACGCATCGGCTTACCGGTACCCCACACGATTACTTCTTTATCGCCAGCTAACGCTGCTTCATGAAAACACCGCATCATTGCTGGAATAACATGAGAGTTTTCTGGGTGAAAATTATCATTCTCACCGTATAAGTTTGTTGGCATAACTGAGCGGTAATCAACACCGTATTGTCGATTATACGATTCGCACAGCTTTATACCGGCTATTTTAGCTATTGCATACGGTTCATTCGTGGGTTCTAGTTGGCCAGTTAAAAGAGCCGACTCAACCATTGGCTGCGCGGCCAGCTTTGGGTAAATGCAAGAAGAGCCTAAAAACAAAAGCTTTTGCACACCGGCCACATAAGCCTGATGGATAATATTGGCTTCAATCATCAGGTTTTCATAAATAAACTCGGCAGGGTATTCATTATTTGCATGAATACCGCCCACCTTTGCTGCGGCCAAATACACCTGATCAATTTTTTCTTTTTGAAAAAACACCGCCACCTCTGCTTGAGATAACAAATCAAGCTCTGCACGGGTGCGGGTTACAATCTCCACATCAGAATCAAGCTGACGCACAATGGCCGACCCCACCATGCCACGGTGTCCCGCTACAAATATTCGTTGTTTCGCCATGTTAATTCTCTACAGCAATAGCCACGCTGTGCCCATGCGCTTTAAGCAAGGCATGGCGTTTTGCAATTTCTAAATCATTCGCTACCATTTCGGCGCACATTTTTTCTACCGTAATTTCAGGCACCCAACCGAGTTTTTCTTTTGCCTTTGCCGGGTTACCTAATAGCGTTTCAACCTCTGTTGGGCGGAAATAGCGCGGGTCTACCTTAACAATCGAATCCCCAACCTTAACACCCGGCAATGCTTCACCTGTTATCGCCTTAATGGTGCCCACTTCATTTATGCCATCACCACTAAACGCCAGTTCAATGCCTAATTCAGCGGCTGATAATCGCACAAACTCACGCACCGAAATCTGTTTACCGGTTGCAATCACAAAATCATCCGGCGTGTCTTGTTGCAACATCATCCACTGCATACGCACATAATCTTTAGCATGGCCCCAGTCCCGTAATGCATCCATATTACCTAAAAACAAACACGGTTCTAAGCCTTGCGAAATATTACTTAACGCACGGGTAATTTTACGGGTAACAAACGTTTCACCACGGCGTGGCGATTCATGGTTAAACAAAATACCATTACAAGCATACATGCCATAGGCTTCACGGTAATTCACTACAATCCAATAAGCGTACATTTTAGCCACCGCATACGGTGAGCGTGGGTAAAAAGGCGTTTTTTCAGTTTGCGGCGTTTCTTGTACTTCCCCATACAACTCAGAGGTAGATGCTTGGTAAAAGCGGGTTTTCTTCTCGAGCCCTAAAATACGAATCGCTTCCAATAACCGCAATGTACCCATTGCATCAACATCTGCTGTGTACTCAGGGGATTCAAACGAAACAGCCACATGGCTTTGTGCGCCAAGGTTATACACCTCATCGGGCTGCACTTGTTTCAAAATACGCGTAAGGTTGGATGTATCGGTTAAATCACCATAATGTAAATGAAACATCGCATTATCCACATGCGGGTCTTGGTAAATATGGTCAACCCGCTCGGTGTTAAATGACGATGCACGCCGTTTAATACCGTGTACTTCGTATCCTTTTTCTAATAAAAGCTCCGCAAGATATGACCCATCTTGACCTGTTACTCCTGTTATTAGTGCTTTTTTCAATTTAAACCTCTTTCATTCAGCCAATATCTCCACATAGACTTCTTCATGTAGCTTAACGCATCGACTGATATCTAATGACTTTAAAGCAACCTCTCGGGACTTTAAACCAAACTTTTTTCTAAGTATTGGATTATTAACAAGCTGTCTCACAACACCGGTCATTGCCAGCTCATCATTCACATCGACAATAAAACCATTAACCCCATTCTTAACAAACCTAGAAACATCGCCAACATTTGTACTCACTATCGGCTTACCCATCGCCATCGCTTCCCAAACAGCTGTTGGAGAAGCCTCAGCAACTGAGCTACAAACATAAATATCTGCTTCTTTCAAAATCCCCCGCACATTATTAACAGCACCCAAGAAATGAACTTTGTTATCCATTAACTTTTTAAGTTGATCAAAATAGGTTTTTTGACTTTTATATACAGGCCCAATGATGAAAAACTCAACACCAGTGTCTACCGCATTCAACCCTACAGCACTTCTAATGAAATTTTCCAGACCTTTTGCGGGATTTATATTTGCTATCGTAACAACCTTAATTCCCTTGCATTTCAATAGCTTATTATTATTTTCTGCGCAATCAGGATCAAAAAAAGAACCATCTACAGGCGCTTGGATTTCTTTAACAATTTTTCTATCGAGATTGACATCACTTAAATAGTATTGCTCCACCTTATTACCAGCAACAATAAAACCATCTGCGAATCGACTTGCCAAAAATCTAAATATATATCGTATATAACTAGGAGTCTGCGTGTCATTCAAATGCCACAGAACTTTACACCCTGCAAGCTTACCTGCAATCACTCCTTTCCACTGCCAACTTCCACCACTCACATGAACTATGTCAAACCGCCCCTGCTTAAAATATTTTCTTAGAACTATAATTTCATATGCAAAATTAAAAACAAAAAAGAAAAGGTGCTTCTTTTCTTTTGTTAAACGATGAATCGGTTGCTCTTTAAAGCGCAGTCCATAATTGATTATTTTTTTCTTAAAACGCCTATTATCCTTCTTGGGCAAGACAATAGTGGTTTCGTATTGATCCGAATCAAGCATCTTCGCAACTGACATCATTCGTATTTGGGGCCCAGCCAAGCGTCCATCTTCAATTATGTTGGCAATTTTAATCACATTTTACCCAATCGTGATCACTTTCATAACCAAGCTTTATCAAAGCATCACCAGCATAAAAATCAAATCTTTCTTTGGCTTCTGCCGTAAATTGATTTTTCCAATCCCCAACAACTCCCTTGCGCATAAAGCTACTCTTTTGTTCAATACCGGGTTTGCGTCCTGATTGTTTTTCGAAAGAAAATTGATCTGCTATATTCTCAGCTTGAATGTTCGTAAGCTTTATGCATGCCAATTCTTCAACTATTCTTTTTAATTCATCAGCAGGGTTCTTCCGTATAACCTCATAAGAAGCATAAACGGCGTTCGCATTCTCCCAATTATCTACAAAATCAACCCAGGTAAATCTTGGTATCGATCGTCGCTTATAGATGTAATCGATAAAATTAGGAAGGTTGGCTTGAATGTCTTCATAATCATCCGCTTTAAACTCTGAACGGGTAATCGACACGAGACGGTGATTCCCTTTTTCGTTCGGAAATAACGAGTGATAATATTCGGATATCAAAACATCTCTACCATCTCGCCATAAAACAATAACATTATCCATGTTCCAACTCTTCAAATAATGCCCATGCATAATGGAGTCACCCATTATTGGCAATTGGTTTCTTGGAAAAGGCAATTCTAAAGAAGACGCTAGCATCTGGCCTAACCAACTGCCACCAGATTTTGGATACTCATTAATCGTATAACTTTTATATAAGACGTTTACTCCACCCCTTACAATAAATTGTCGCAATATACTATTAAGAAGGTACCAAAAACGGCTATGATTTTTTATACTCATATTCTAATTATTAACTAACGAGGTCATCGAGCAACATGAGAGAGGCCCTCTAGAATAAAGCAATTTCTATCTTTCCTGCATCTCGAAGTCTCGCAACCTTTTCCAAGAAGAGAATAAATGCTTTCAATAACCCATTTGACTCAGCAAAATTAAACGGGTGCGCCCAAACATGTAACGCCCCCCTATTTGCAATTGCCTTTCTCAAACCTCGGTTTGCTTTATTATAAATCAAGGGCACCCTATAGGACTTACCATACCCACTGTTAAAAAAAAGCGACCCACTAACCTGCCTTACCCCGGAACTTGTTACTGTCTCATTAGATAGGATAGGGCAAGCAAAAGCAGGGTATAGTTTTTTTAAAATCAGGTTGCCGCCTTTATAATTTTGATTGCCCGCACGCACTGACTTATAACCAGATTCATATAAAACATCCGTGAAATCTATGATATTTCTAGGGAAAATAAATTTCTTCTTAAATTCAAAACTGTGATTGCAAACTTCTTCAAACCTATAAAGCTCCTGTTCCAGCATACCAGAAGTATATTCAGGATAATCGACCCTAGTATGCGAGTAAGAATGGCAACAGAGCTCATGCCCAACTTTAGCTCTCCTTATCATTTCAATAATATCCATTCCTTCAAAACTTTCCCTTCTTCCTGTTTCTAATGCTTGAGCTATTTGGTCTTGAGCATTACACGGGAGGTGGTCCAACTTGTGACTGCCTTTCGATTCCATCAAACCACCAACTGCGGCCCAAGAAGCCACTATTGAAAGCTCATCCATCGTCTTTAATAAAAGTTGGACAACATTTCGTGTATCTCTATACACACCCTCTTTTTCACGCCTTCGCCACGGCCCCGACTCTATTGCCCCCCATGCCAGTTCAAGATCAAAACTTAAAACTACCGCCCCAAGCTTAGACATATCCTAACTCAACCATCATATTTCCAATAATAGGTTCCAACTCTTCAACTCCCTTAGTCCCCAAGCGTGTCATACTCTCCTCATTTGTATTCTTTAACAGCGGTAGCCTGTAACCATTTATAACCAACGCTTCTCCGTCCATGTACATTTCTGTTGGTGGCTCAACATCCAAGAATGCCCAGATTTTATTTAATTCATTGATAGGGTCATCCAACAATTCCTCGTACTTTACTAATAAAAACTTGTTAACCTTAGTCTGTTCATCCAACAGCTTCCTATTAGATGCTACCCATTGCAGCCCCACTTGTGGAAGCGAATATGTATCAGATCCATTAATTACTCTTGCGCCTTTTTTGGGACGAGCCTTCCTCTGCATTCCTTCACAAGCAGCATAACCATTTCGAACAATACCAATAAAATATGCGCTTGGAAACACCTCATCCATCCACTGAATTCTTGCGCCATTTGTTATCGACTTATCCATGCATACACTGCGAACTGTAGAAAGCCATGGGGCCCAGTCTGCCACTATCGACTTATATGTGCTCTCGACTGGGCCCTGAGACAAACTGTTATCCATGTAGCTTTCGCACGATACCCACATCCTCGTCCAGCCTAAATCCTCAGGCTGGGGAAGTAATGAAGTAAACCTGACTCCTTCTCTTGGAAGAGTAGTAAAATCTTGGTGGGCTGCAAGAATAGTTTGAGTCATTGTTGTTCCAGAATTGTAACAACCCATTGGAAATACCCATTTTAGTGGCTTGGGCTGTGTGAAAAAAATGCGAACACACCTTCTTATATAGCTGTTTGCATAAGCTCTCATCGCTATTCTTTTCAATATAACACTTACGCTTTTCCACCTATGCATACAAACAAACTGTTTAATTTTCATAAAAACCAGCTACCATTATTGGAATACATTGCCTCAACCTTATTTTTTATAACCCAAATCAAATACCAAACTATCAGTTAACCTATAAAACTTATCAAGATTCGAGCCCTTTAGATATTTTTTCCAACTTGCAACACCGCCCCCTCGCATATGAGAAGATGTATCTTCAACCTCTATTGATCTACCCGTCAGAGTCTCAAAAGAATAGGCTCCTATCAACTCTTGTAATTCTTTATCCGGAATTTTAATATCCAAAAATTCAAAGAGTTTTAAAAAGCTTTCAAATGGCTGCTCAACCAATTCTTCGTATTTTACTAAGTACACGTCTTCGTCCGGTGTCTTCACCCAGCTTTTTAATAACTCAAACTTTCCTTTCTCTTCAAAGTAATCAATTACATAATCTAATCCTTCTTCCTCTGTCATACCATTTAGGTCTTGCCTGACGAGGTGCTTTTTTGAAGCTTTATCAAATAGATGGTTTTTCTTAGTCGAATGATACCAAGATACAATTAATTCTCGGGGGTCTCTAACCACAAAAAACACTTTATATTTCCCATTATTCTTCGGGGTGTCTTCCATAAAGTTTTCTCTAGAAAACTTTAGCGCACTCACAATGGTTCTTTTTGGAAATGGTGACCTCAGATAATTGACTTTTCCCGTCTGTTTCGCACGTGGTTGCCCAGAGAAATTCAACAATGATAGCCCTGAATATTTATACACCACAGGATCTGACATTAGCTGCCCGAGCCAAACACTGCCTGTTTTTTGTATACAGCAATGATAAATATTTTCACACACTGACGTATGCTGTACTTTGATTGCCGTATTAAGAACGCCTCTCAGCTTATTTGAGAGAACGCCTCCCCCCCTCCTCAGCCAGCCAGGTACAATATGCCTTAATTTAGAGTTGCGTTTTTTAAACCTTGTATAATAACGATTGATATTCAACAGACACCCTATCTTCTACATAATAATGTTTAAATATTTACCCTGAGTAATAGCTCCTGCTATTCTAGGTTCTCAATTGCATTCATGAATACGTCAGTGTACTGCTTTCTCATTTGATTCCTATCAAAAAATTCAGGCGGCACAACATTTTTAGTAGCTGCAACTTTTTCCGACAAAATATAATTTACGTAATCGTCTACCGTATTACATATACCATCGACTAAATAAGGCATTTCGCCTGCACTACTACAGGCTATAGGCATATTACATAAAAGCGCCTCTAAAATAACATTAGGCACGCCTTCTCGCCTTGAAGGGAAAACAAACTCATCACAAGCTAAGAAGTATTTATGCACGCCTTGAAACAGAACACTTCCTGTGCACATTACATTTTCCAATCGTGAAAGCCGATTTTCAAACTCCCCCTCCCCGACTAATACAAAAAAATGCTGCTCACTTCGCGAGTTTACGTCCAATATAATTTTCTCAAGGATATCCGCGCCCTTCTCATAGCTCAGACGTCCCACATATAAGATGATTTTTTTATCCACAGGCAAATGAAGCTCCTCTCGATAACCTTTCTTATCTTTAGTTCTCTTAAATGATTGAAAATCTAATGGTTGATATATTGTCTTGTGATTCACGCTAACTCTAGAGGGTGGCATTGTACTCGAAAGGTATTCTCCTACAAATATCAAATTCCTAGCTTGTTTAAGGAAAAACAAACCTATAATATTATTTTCTAAAAATGCCCTTGCTTGTTTAAATCCTGATAATGTTTTATAAATATTCAACTTGTCGCCAGGCAAACGCAGCACATAAGGTATAGAATTTAACATACCTATAACCGCAACAATAGGGCCGCTAATCATTGGTGAGTTCAGTTGAAGCAAGAGGTCTGGCTTACCCCTAACAACCGCTTTATAGAAATTTTTGACGTAAGCAAAGTAAGCTAATAGTGAGCATCCTTCGCGAGCACCATGAGTCAACTGAACAATAGCGTTTAAAGAATGATAATGCTTGCTTGCGCCAAAAACCACAAACTCAAAGTCATCAATTAATAGATTATTTAAATTAAAAATCAACCTTTCTTCATTAGGTGCAAGTTCACGCCCTACCAACACTAATATTTTTTTCTTTCCCCTATTCACTAAAATTTAACTCTTCCTTATCTAAAAATTCCGCTTATTACTCTGTGACATAAAAAACCTCAAAAAATTATATGAAAATAAAATTAAAATTCCGAATGCCAAAGTATAAGATAAATAGAACGCTATATGTTGGAACCCTCCTCTTCCGACTCCATAACAAACAACACAAATTACCGGCACCATAAAGCTGCATTTTGATTTCACCATTATCAAACAGAGCATACGAATCGATATACTAAAAACAACAAAGAAAGGCAAGCACAAAGCTATAGAAAAATTTACAACCACTTCCGCAATACCGAAAAAACCATGTCCAATTGGGCGAGGAAAGTTTAATAATTCTTGTAAAACAACCGCAAACTGAGAACCCAATCTTTGGGGCAAATCGTACCATCTAAGGCCCGATGGCAAAATAAACTTCAAAGATTCAAAAAATGATGTCCCCATTAAATAAGTCTGGCCCTCTCGGTCCAAAAAATACAAAAGCGCCACATAAGGCCTAACAAATTCAGTTAACCCAAAAACCATTCTTTCACCCAAAAATTCATAGGTACTGAAAAGTTTTGCAACCCCAATACTACCTCTAGTAGCTCCTACAAAGAGGCCAATACCGATTAAAGTAACACTGGTTACCGCAACCTTCTTTAAATCAAAAGTTTGACCTTTTAAAACCGTTGAGGAAATAAAGACTATCAGCATCAACAAAACATGTCTCCTACTACCACCGGAAAAATTAATTATTGCAAAAATCACAAGAATAACCAGAACCAGCCTTCTCTGCTCTTTCGTAGATTTGACACACAATAAAGAAAAAGAAGGAATCAATAAAAGCATATATGGAAAATACGATTCCAATTTCTTTTGTACTAACGTTTCCGCATGTGAGTTATCTGTAGCAAAGCTATTCGTATAAAAAAAACTAAACGCAAAAAGAACAGCAACAATAGAACCCAAGAAGGCAACCTTTGCTAGAGTAGGGTTTGGTCGTATATTTCCAATACTTCCAATACCTGTAGCAAGAAGACCTCCAATACTTACCCCAAATAAAGAGAGAGTAGTTGCCCGGTAGCTCCAAATATAAGCTTGATCACTAAAATCCAAGGTTAAAAATTCTGCATTGATAGTAAGCATAGAATTACCCCAATACCCTGCAGTTCCATACAAATAACAAGAAAGGAAAAGGTAGAATATTGGATCCGATATATACCGTTGTCCGCGCCCATTAAATGTCAAATAAAACAGAAGCGTCGAAACAAGAAGCAACCCCACAGGCTCTGCTAAAGACACCTCACAACCACCAAGCCAAAGCACAAGTTTTCATTTGAACTAATCCGCAAACAAATCTTTAGTTTTCATCATACTAATCTCCACCTCAGTCAACTCCCTTATAACTTTTCCAGGAACTCCTGAAACTACCGAGCCACTAGGAATATCTTTCGTTACCACTGAATTCGCACCAATAACTACGTTATTTCCTATTTTGACAGGCCCCGCTACAACCGAGCCACACATTATTTTTACATTGGAACCTATCGTAGGGAAGCTTCTGCCATCTTTAGATCTTCCAAAGTTCCCTCCAACTGTTACATTCTGAGCAACCCATACCCTGTCACCAAAAGTCGTATTACCTCCTATTACAACACCCGTTGGATGTGTCAATTTAAATTCATTGCCTACGCTAATTTTATAACTCAAGTCACACGAAGAAATTAGGAATAACAATTTACTCAACAAGCCTGGAAGTACCGGTACTTTATTGTGATACATTTTAACTGACAGCATATATAGGCCGATAATAAGTCTCTTCATGATTTATTCCTTAATCGCCACGTTGCCTTTGGACTAAAAAGCAAAACACTTGCCTTTTTAAAATTTAGAAATAGTGAGAAATTCATATTGAAATACTTCAAAGCATACAGGTGATTCACAACCCCCCTCAACACCAAAACAATTGATGTGCCAATAGCTGCACCATAAATACCATATTTTAGGATTAGAAAATAATTAAACGCTACACTTAACAGCACTGTAGTAATTTCAAGTTTAGAACTTAATGTTTGATATTTCGTAAATAACAAAACAACGCCAGACAGTCCAAATAAAGAATAAAGCAGCTTCCCAAAGAGTAAGATTAACAATACATTAAAAGCCTTATCCACATTTTCAATATTCCCAAAATATCCAAAAATATTTGAGCCAAAGCCAATTAAAAAAATCGTGCATACAAAGGTTAACAAAAAACCTATCATTCCAAGCTTAAGAGAATACTCATGCATTTCTTTGTATTTATTCTTTGCGTTGAGCTCTGAAACCACAGGTTTGCCCATAATCTGTGACACCAAAGAGCCAAGCGATACTACTGCAATAAAGCTTGACACAATATTGTAAACGCCAACTGCTGTATACGTACTCAGCAATCCGAGCATCAATATATCCAATCGCCTATTTAGGAAACTAGCCCCTGCATACAATGTAAATGGAACAGCACGTTTTACCCACTCCGAAGCATGAGTTATACGTGACGCAGTTGCACAAGGTAACGGCAGGTGCTTTTTTAACCAAACCTGAAGAAAGCCCAACGATACCAAAAAAGCCCCGCCATTTAATAGCATGATAGTATCAGCGCTTAACTTGTCTTTCTGCATAAAAAAAATGCAGCCCGCGACCAATGTTAGAATAAGGTTCTTAATGATTGAAATCGGTATGTTCGCTATAACCGGTTTTTTTAAGGCCACTAAAACACTCTGAGTCAAATACGCTAAAACCAGAAAGGGAAGTACAAATAGAAAACCTAACAAATAAAGATTCGAATCTGTAGTTAATTCATTTTCACCCAAATAGATAAACGACATATATAAGATGCCGATTAGTAGCGCAACAATCACAACTACTTTTTTAGAAAAAAATATTAAGCCATTAATTAATGGATAGTGGTGACACACAAGGTATTCAGGTATTTTCTTTATCAAAAAGTTATCAAAACCTAGCCTTGCGATAATTGAAAGAAACATAACCCAAGAAAACACATACACGTAAGCACCATAATCTTGTGCTTCCATAATATTTGTTAATGTAAACTGAAGAATAAAACCAGCTGCTATACCAAGAAGTCTTACGCCAAAAGCACCCGTAAATACCTTAATCATGTATCTATGCTGGGCTCTTCGAATTGGTTAATATTCTCTTTTAATACCTTAGCTGGATTTCCACCAACTATTAAGTTGCCTAGAACGTCCTTAGTCACCACAGCACAAGCGCCAACAATAGAGTTTTTGCCAATCTCTACTCCTTTCAAAATTCTAACGCCCTCCCCAATCCAAACGTTATCATTGATAATGATTGGAGAACTAATAGAGTACTCCCAACCCCATAACTTTGACCCAAACCCACTAGCAATTAACTTTAGTCGATCACTAGGGTGTGTTGGATGATTATTATCCACTATGACTACATTTCTGCTGATAATAACGTTATCGCCAATAGCAACTTGGTCAACTGCACTCACTATGCTTTCTCTTCTTATGCTTGTGTTTTTTCCTATGGAAACCCTTCCATCACTTTGCGTTATGATTTTAGATGCTTTACCTAATAAACAATTATCACCTATTTGAACTTGCCCGCCTTCCCCCTTAATATTAATTTCATAGCCTCGTCTTAATTTGATATTTTCATCAATTAAAAGTCTAGATTTATATTTACACTTATACATTCTCAACCTAAGCATTAATATTATTTTTTCCAACCTCGCATATATTCTCATAAAAACTCTCTGCATATTTCAGTTGTGAGATTTTAAGCTTTTCGAACTAAATTAACTTAAGTTACAAAAACTGCTTATAGTCTTATCAAGCCCTACGTCCAAGTTTGTTTTTGAAACCCAGTCGAGTACCAGCTTAGCCTTAGAGGTATCAGAGTAATTCCTCATCACATCGCCAGCTCTTGCTTCTCCATACGTTAGCTCCAGATCAACGCCAAAACCTTTCAGTTTCTCTTTAATTAACTCCGCAATTTCATTTACAGTGACTTCTTTGTTTGATGCTATTTGAAAAACCTCACCCCCTACATTAGCCTTATCCGACTTACATATTGCATCCACCAAATCTGAAATATAAATAAAGTCTCGAGTTTGAGAGCCTTTTCCATATATTTCACAAACTTCTCCCTTTTTTGCCAGCTTAATAAACTTAGCAACAACGCTCTCTTTTTTCTCACTGCCTGGCCCATACACATTACCAAACCTTAACACAATGGTATTAACACCATATGTTTGGAAATAAGCCGAGCAATACCCTTCCCCCGCCAGTTTACTCGCTCCATAAGGTGAAACAGGGTGCGCAGCTAACTCTTCATGGATGGGAGGCGCTATTAACTCTCCAATAGGCGCACCTGATGATGCAAATATAAATTTATCAACACCATTTGATCGAGCGGCTTCCAGCATATTAAAAACACCAATAACATTTGCTTCCATATCAACACGAGGCATCTCAACTGATGGGCCAACTCCCGTGTTAGCAGCCAAATGTACTATTACATCAACCCCTATAGCCGATGTTAAACATGTTTGCTCATCACATATATCGCCCACAAATAACTCAATACCCTTTGGTGAAGAACCCATGTCTTCCGACGTTACTTCTTGGAACTCACAAGCCCCTGATAAGTCTTCTTTTGTTCCTACAGATAGATTATCCAAAACTCTAATATTAATTTTTTGGTCCGACGCTACCAATTCTTGAATCAAGGATGAGCCTATAAAGCCGCACCCGCCTGTGATCAGCCAATTACTCACCACTTAACCCCTTTGAAAATAACATCTTTTCTAATGTTTCTTTTGTGTTTGGCAACTAAATTAATCATACTGGCCACCACCTCATCCGTTAAATAGTGCGGCTCCACTCCTATTTCAATGAGCCCTTGATAGGTCGGATTGTAATAATGTTCCTCTGCCTCTTTTCTTGGGTTTTCGATGTTATTGATTTTTACATCAAACCCTAATGAGTCACCAACCGTTTTAACTTTATCTGCTAACTCATTAGCACTGAAGGTTTCCATGATTTGATTAAAAATTCGTAGTTCACCTGTGTTAGCTGGCGTTTCTTCTGACTTATGCACACATTGCATAGTGTCTTTAATATTGAGATAACCTCGTGTTTGCCCACCCTTACCATAAACCGTTAGCGGGTAGTCGCACACTGCTTGCACTACAAACCGATTGACGATTGTCCCAAACACCTCATCATAGTTAAACAGTGTCGCCAAACGAGGGTCTATCACGGACTCTTCTGTTTCAATGCCGTACACAGGGCCCTGCATAAGGTCCGTCACCTTTAGATCCCACATACGTATGCCGAACCACATTAAGTCGGTGTCCATCACTTTTGTTGTATGGTAAATAGAGCCCGCCTGTCTTGGAAATAAGAACTTACCTTTACGCCCTTTGTGTTCAATATCTAACCAACCTTCTTCAATATCAATATTTGGAGTACCGTACTCTCCCATCGTTCCTAGCTTGATGATGTGCGTGTCGCGACTATAATCACGCACTGCAAACATTAGATTATTTGTTACACGAAGGTTGTTGGTAATTGTGATATCCGCACGGTTATAGTCCATTAATGAATAGGGCGCTGAAGGCTGCTCTGCATAGTGGATAACAGTTTCGGGAATACCTGTAAAAGCAGTATTAATCGACCAGCTATATTTTACCGAACCATTAAACAGCGACCGCATGACTTCAGGCTCAGCCAAGTCGCCGATTACTACCTTGATTTCTTTACCCGTCAATTCATGCCAAATTTTAGCTCGGTGCGCTAGTGTTGGAATAGGGTAAAGCATGCCGACATCAATTTCTGTACACGCATTTCTACGCATATAATTATCAACTACAGTGACCTCATAACCACGGTTCGAAAAATACATGGCCGTTGGCCAGCCTAGGTAACCATCACCACCTAAAATCAATATATGCGACATTAGTTACTACTCCTAAATTAATTTGTGTTCCACTAAGAAGTCTTTAAGTTCTTTTTTATTTAAAGATTGCTCATCAGCCGAAATATATGGGTTAGAGACCTTTGTAGAGACAAGGTCGCCATAGTTATAATCAATATCTTGGTAAACCTGACGAAAAGCAGGCAACACTGAAAAATACTCTTTTAATTCTACGGCCCGTCCAGTTTCTTCATCGCTCATCAACTCCTCATAAAGCTTTTCACCCGGCTTGGAACCAATTTCAACAATCGGTATATCCCCAACCTTATACCCGGCTTTTGGCGCTAGCTCTTCAATCATCACTTCTGCCAAATCTTTAATTCGAATAACTGGCATTTTAGTAATAAACACCTCACCACCTTTAGCAAAACATGCTGAATCAATAACCAGTTTCACCGCATCTTTAATGCTCATTACAAAGCGCGTCATTCTCTCATCAGTCAAGGAAACAGGTTGTCCCGCTTGTATTTGCTTCTTAAAAACAGGGATAACTGAACCACTAGAACCCAGCACATTACCAAAACGAGTTGATGAGAAAATTGTTTTCACACCTTTTTGGTTACTATTAGCCGCCGTAATCAACCTTTCCCCCATCAACTTGGAAGTACCCATCACATTAGTTGGATTAACTGCTTTGTCGGAACTAGTGAAAACAAACCTCTCAACACCTCGCATTTTAGCTGCTGAAATTAAATTTTCCATTCCTAAAATGTTTGTTTGAACAGCTTCCATCGGTGATTTTTCACACAAAATAACGTGCTTAAGCGCAGCCGTGTGGAAAACAATGTCAATACCTTCCATGTAGTGATTGCAGGCTTCCGCATTTCTAATATCTGCCAAATAAAAACGTGCATTAACAAATGTTGAAAAGTGATGGTCTACAAAAAATAGCTCTGTTTCATTATTGTCTATACCAATCACCTCACTAGGAGAAAACTTATCACTCTCTAGCAACTGATTTATTAGTTCTTTTCCAACCGTGCCAGCAGCACCTATCACCAAAATTCTTTTATTATTCAAAGTATTCAATACTTACACCCTTAATTTAAGAAATATAGCTATTATAATTTGGATCGTCTGATACCTAAAAAGAGCATTACAGCATCCAGGCAAATCACACCTTTTACTCACTCAAGTTTACTATTTAGACCTATAAAATTTGAGCAAATACAACTTTACCCTAACCTTTTGCGACGATTTACTGAGCCGACAATTAGCGCGACGAATATGCCAACGAACAAGCTGAGCACACTACCCAACACAACAATTAGGGCGCGCTTGGGTTTTTCGGCTTTTCCATCTGCCATTGCTGCTTTATCTAGGCGATATAACTTTGCTCCTGTAAAGTCAAATGTCAGACTTTCCAATCTATCTAGTTTGCTTACTAGAGGCAAAAGCCCTTCGATAAACGGGTCATCATTTTTTCTTTCTTTTAGCACCGCTAACCTTACATTATTCTTTAGCTCTTCTATTTGTTTGTTAATGCCTGAAATTTCAGGCACAAAAAGCACGTTACCTTTTCGTGATTTAACATTTTTTATTTCTGTTGCTAAATAAGTTGAGCCCAGTAAAAACAAGTCATTTCGCGTGTTAGATGTAATCGTTACATCTGTACTAGACGATGCCATTTGTTTTCTACCTAAGGATTCTATCGTTGTCGGCGACTTTATCTTCATTTTGGTCGCAATATTTAACGCTTCCTGCAACCTCACCAGCTTAGCATCCAGGTCGTAATTAAATTTGGCGGTTAACAGCTCAATCTTTTGCGTTAATGTCTTTATCTTTTCTAAATTTTCGGCTTCTAATTTTTCAATGAGCAACAGCCTCGCTTTTTTTGCTTTTTCCTTAAGTAATAAAATATCAGCCTTTATTTTTCCAGCTTCCGAGTCCCGTAACTTTTGACCGTTTTCTTTAATTAACTTTATTAATTGATTGTTAACTGCCACTACATAGCTATTCAGAAACTGCACTTGATCCTCTTCAGCCTCCCCCCACATATTGATGGCCAATAAGTGAGGAGCCTGGCCATTAATCTGCCCCTTTTCCTTAAGAGGAGACAATATATCTATCGAAATATTATCTTCTATTTCGGCAACCTTCTTGTTAACGTTTATTGCCTCTTTTTCCTCAGTGAAAAACCGACCAAGCCACTCGCCTTTGTGAATAAAAGCAGCCAATACTTCAGGGGATTTTAATCGTTGATAATATTGGTTAAATAAGCCTGCCGTCGTATGCTCACCATAACCTCTGATGTTAATAACCGCCACATCACTGGCCTCAGGCAACGCTACTTGTGTAGTGACTTCATATTGCTTAGGCATAGAAAGAGCAATAACTACTGACAGCACGACGCCTAGCACAGTGATACCCACCCACCAACGCCATTGCTGGAATAATGAGGCAAACAACTCAAATAAATCTATTTCGTCATCAGTAGTGTAACGTCCAGCGATATCTATATTTTTATTTTCCAAAACACTCTCTCTATTTTTAGCTTTTTTCTTTCTGAATTATTGCAATAACACGACTTACTTGTCCTCGTAAATATTATCTGGCCACACCCTCTGTTTCCATTGACCCAAGCACCTAGACCATTATTCTTGATACTGCATGGTTATTTTTTATATGCCGCTCAAAAATCTCATCAATATCTTCTTTCGTCTTAAACTGATACCACGTTTCCTCTGGGTAAATAACCAACACAGGACCTTGCCCACAGCGGTCTAAACAACCTGCATTATTAACCCTTACGCCGCCAGGCCCTGTAAGTCCTGCTTCTTTCACTTTCTTTTTTAGATAATCTCGCATTTCTTGCGCATTATGATCTTGGCAAGACGCACGACCATCGCTGCGCTGGTTGGTACAAAAGAAGACATGCTGTTTAAAATATGAC
>Ga0209345_10002588_pt1 | contig 19780 bp, 13 predicted proteins | sample Cruoilmetagenom7_FD_187294 | JGI IMG/M metagenome (GOLD analysis project Ga0209345, IMG submission 187294) | Oil polluted marine microbial communities from Coal Oil Point, Santa Barbara, California, USA - Sample 7 (SPAdes) (version 2) | ecosystem: Environmental > Aquatic > Marine > Oil seeps ... | reverse complement strand
TTGGAAAAATATGTTGATAAAGCTCTTGAATTCGAAGATTACTCGCATATTACAGCTATTGGAATGGATGAAACAAGTAGAACAAAAGGCCATAACTACATTACGTTATTTGTTGATATGCTCAAAAGTAAAACCGTCCATGTCGCCGAAGGCAAAGATTATAAGACCGTAGTTGATTTTGTCGATGTGCTTGAACAGCATAACGGGGACAGGAATCAAATCAAGGACGCAAGTTGTGATATGTCTCCAGCATATATAAAAGGGATTGGAGATTTTTTGCCTGAGGCTAATATTACAGGGTACTTCTAAAAATTAGAATTTAAAATCGATTAGAGCTCTCCATATCCGACAAAATTTTCAGGAGATATTCAAAGCTGATACAGAAGAAGATTTTAAGATCCTGCTTAAAAAATGGTATTTATTGGCAACACATTGTCGACTTGTACCAATTATAAAAGCTGCGAAGACAATCAAAGCCCATTGGAAAGGTCTTCTTGAATGGAAAAGAACCAGAATATTATTTATTCTGGCTTTTCTCTTATCCTTAATAAGTCCTGCGTATTTTTATTTACGGATCTAATATGTCCAAAGAAGAAGAGGTGCTTTATGTGTTGAATGTAGTGTTTCAGAAAAGGTTTTTTTACCTTATAATGATTGGTTAAATAATTCTCAATCATACCATCTTAGCTGGATATTACTTCTCACTTTACTCAAATCTTTTCTCTAAGACCATTAAATAAATAAACATTCTGGAATATCAACGCCTTATTATTATGGAGTAAAACATGTCAAAACAGATGATTGTTTTTTTTATATCTCTTGCTTTTCTTATCAGCGGGAGCCCAGCTTTTGGTGAAGATGTTGCAAAAAAAGCCAGGATATTTGTTACCAAGGCAATAAAAACCCGCCAGCAGACTCAAATATCCGAGGATGACTGGGTATCTGAGAAAGATGACCTTGAAGCGAAATATGAACAATTTTTAAACAAAAATAAAGACCTTTTAAGTGTGACCAAAAAGCTTGGTGAACAAATTTCAGATACAAATGGCAAGATAGATTTCATGGAAAACAAGATAAGCGAAATTTCGCGTATCTCCAAAGAACTGTCTCCCTTTCTTGATACTGTTTATACTGAGCTTTCCTCTATAATTCAAACAGATCTACCATTTCTGTTAAAAGAAAGAACGAACCGTCTTACCAACCTCCGGAAGATACTTGATGATTCAAAAAAGCCTGTTAGTGAAAAATACAGAAAGATAATGGAGGCACTGTTTATTGAAACAGAATACGGAAGCACAATAGAGACCTATCCAGATAAAATAACAACACAAGGGAAAAAAGTACTTGTCAATATATTCAGACTGGGGAGATTGTCTCTTTTTTATCAATCACTTGACAAAAAGACTACAGGATATTTTGATACAGGTCAATCCATGTGGATAACCTTACCCGGAAAGTATAACCGTGATATTAATACCGCAATCGAGATCGCGGCAAAACGTCGTATCGCCCAATTACTTGAATTGCCCTTGGGAAGGATAAGTGTGAAATGAAGAAAAAACAAATAATATTTACTTTCATTTTGGGGCTTGTTTTTATTCTAACAGTTTCCGGTTTCGCTCAAGACATACGTGTAATGGAAAAAGAGGCCCAACAAAAAAAAGCTGTTTTTATAGAAAAAGCTAACAGGGAAAAAGTCCAGGCAGAAAAAGAGGCTGTTGAAAGTAAAAAAAAGATACTGTCTGATAAGTCTCTATTGCTTTCGGCCATTAAAAAGATCACAGAGGAAAATAATCTGCTTGAACAAAAAAAGATGAGCCTGGAAAAAAGTTTAAAGAATTTACTACTTAAAAAAGAAAAGATCAAATCCGAACTTGAGAAGATTGAAGGGATAACAAACGAGCTTATTGGTTTTATCAGGATAAACGCGAGAGATCTTGACACCATTTTCAATCAGAGTATTCAAAGTGCAATAATTCCTAATAGGAGAAATATCCCCGTTTCTGTAATGAGCAAGGCAAAATTTCCGGGTATGAATGATATTACAGAGATGTCTGACTTGTTATTTGATGAGCTACATCGATCAGGAGAAGTTCGCATTATAAAAGCCCCTTTTGTTAACCGCGCTGGAGAGGAAATTAATGGCGATATTTTGATGTTAGGGAATTTTACATCCGCATACAGGTTAAATAATGAAACAGGTTTTTTATCTTTTTCAGGTAAAAACGAACAATTATTTGCTCTCTCGGTACTTCCGTCTTCTTCTGTTGTAAAAAAGATTAATAGCTATATGGACGGAGAATCAGAAGATGCTCCGATTGATATAACTTTGGGCGCGGCCTTGAGGCAACTAACGAATCAACTTAGTCTGCTTGATCAGATTCCTAATGGAGGGCCTATTGTCTGGCCGATTATAGGTATCTTTATTATTGCTCTTTTAATTATTTCAGAGCGTTTTATTTATTTGTCAAGAAAACAGATGAATACCAATAATCTGATAGATAAAATTCATAAATATGTATCTGACGGAAAATGGGACCTTGTAAAAAATATTTGCGGGCAAAACAGCAACAAGTCAGTGGGAATGGTACTTCTGGCAGTTGTTAATAATAGGAAACTGAAACGTGAAGAAATTGAAAACAAAGTACAGGAGAGAATTCTTGGAGAAATTCCTTTGCTGGAAAGATTTTTATCCACCCTGGGAATGCTGGCTGCAATTGCTCCCCTTTTGGGACTCTTAGGGACTGTTACAGGGATGATCAATACCTTTCATGTAATTACATGCTATGGCACGGGCGATCCACGAATGATGTCCGGAGGGATCTCTGAAGCGCTTGTAACTACAATGATTGGACTCGCGGTTGCCATTCCTGTAATGCTGTTTCATACTATATTAACGCAGAAGGTTGAGAATATAATAGGACAGATGGAGGAAAAATCGGTTGTCTTGATCAACACGATTGACAAAATAAGGGATAATATATGATAGATTTGTTTTTAGAACATTTCCAGCGTGTATCTGAATATTTACAAGGTGGAGGAATTGTCATGCCTCCGCTTATGATTATCTCTCTTGTTATGTGGATACTTATTATTAACCGGGTTTTTTATTTTAGTCGATTATATAAGAAGAATATGAGCAGAGATGAGGCAGGTGAATTAATAAAGGCACACATCCTTCCTGATACAAACAAATATAAAGGCGCTGTCGCCTTTTTTGTGGAAGGATTTCTAAAACGAAAGAGCGGTAAATCAAGCCTGGATGAGCATATATTAGATGAAACAGTAATTATCATTATCTCATCACTGGATAAATATTTGAATTTAATAGGCGTACTGGCAGGAATAGCTCCTTTGCTTGGCCTATTAGGGACTGTCACCGGAATGATTGCTACCTTTGATATTATTTCTGTATTTGGCACCGGAAATGCCAAGGCCATGGCAGGTGGAATCTCAGAGGCCCTGATTTCAACTCAAACAGGTCTTCTTATCGCGATTCCGGGGATGTACATGCATAATTTTCTGACAAAGAGAGCCGAAATTTTAAAACAGAGGATATCATCTATTGGAATTTATCTTAAAAGGTATGTGTAGGAAAACAAGTTTATTATAAAAAAGTCGGGAATACATTTATGTTGAATATAACAGCGGCCAGAAAAGCTAATAGAAAATCTGTTGAATTAAATATTGCTCCTTTAATTGATATGGTTTTTATATTACTTATATTTTTTCTGGTGACTACAAGCTTTGTCAAGGAAACAGGTGTTGAGGTTAACCGTCCCACAGCATCAACCGCAGTGATGAGCAAGAAAGCAAATATACTTTTGGCTATCACAAAAGATAATAGAGTAATCCTTGACAAGAGAGAGATTGATATACGTGCTGTACGCGCGAATATTGAGAGGGCTCTTGCCGAAAACCCAGAAGCTGGAATTATAATTATAGCGGACAGAGAAAGCATGACAGGGACTACCATTTTGGCTATGGACGGATGTAAACTTGCTGGCGCTAAAAATATTTCGGTAGCGGCAAGTCTTCCTGAATAATTATTATAGGGCACCTTGAAAGATTACCTTTTCGCCAGACTACGGTGTCGCTGCGAAAATAAAAAGATACTCATATACCCTAATGTATGCTGCGCTTTTTTATTTTTACGCTCCTTGTCCTCAGACGAAAATTCTAATTTTTCAAGGCACCCTACAGGCTAGACGACATTGATAAAATTAATATCTCATTGGTTTTCATATTCAAACGCATCTAGGCCAATATTCTGGACAGGAGCGGTATTCTTTTCTCTGGCCCTGAACTTTATACTTTTCAGCCTTATGCCGGGACTTATTAACAGAGTTCCAAAAAAGCCCGATATGGCTGAATTTGATCATAAGGTCAATATTGTTCGGATCAAACACCTTAAAAGGCCTGTTGAAAAAATAAAAAAAGAACCTCTAAAGAAACCGAAAAAGATAAAAGTTAAAAAAAATCAGGTCTACACTAATCCTGTTAAAAAATTGAATATTCCTTTTGAATTAAATCCAAAATTATCTCCATCTATAGCTACAGTTCCAGTGCCTTCTGTGGTTCCTCTTGATATACCAAAGATTAAGCCTGCCTATGATATTTACGAATTAGACAATCCCCTCACCCCTCTGGTTATGACGCAGCCAATCTATCCAATGCGCGCCAAGCAAAGAGGAATCGAAGGATGGGTTAAAGTTCAGTTTATCATAAATGAAGAGGGAAACACAGAATCTATCCAGATTATAAAGGCGGAACCGGAAACAATTTTTAACAAAAATGTTATCAGATGCGTGTTATCCTGGCGCTTTTCACCAGGAACTATAGATGGTATCAAAGTCAAGACATTGGCAGATATGCTTATAAAGTTTGAGCTGGACCAATGATTTTTTTCAGATATTTAGACATGAGACATAAAGAAACAAGAAGATTTTATTCAATTCTGTTGCTGCTGTTTTTTTCCTTTTTTCCATCCGCATGGGCAAATGAAAAAGAAACCGCACCGTATCCGGCACGAAGAGCAATTTATAATGCACAACGTCTGATAGAAAAAAACAAGATGTTCGATGCGATCTCAATGCTTCTGGCCTTTAAAAAAAAGGGAGAAAACAAAGGGAAAAAGGATCGGAACGGCTATCGTCACTATATGATAGATATTGCAATCGGAAATGCTTATCTTTTGATGGGTGATAATAAAAAAGCGCTTCCTTTTTATGAATCCGCTGTAAATAAAAACACAGGATGTTATCCTGCCTGGATGAATCTTGGCAAGTGCTGCTATGATCTGTCCAGGTTTGAATCTGCCGGTTCATGTTTCCTTAAGGCCTATGAATTCATGGATAAAAAGAAGCCAGCCTCGCTTTATTTTGCCGCCATATCTTTTTCAGCGGCAAATAAAGAAAAAAAGGCATTAAGCATCTTTGAGCGTCTTTTGAAAACGCATAAAAATGAGGTCAAACTTGAATGGAAAGAAGGACTTGTACAGGTATATCTCGCGTGTAATCTACCGCTAAAAGCCTTGCCTGTAATTGAAGAACTTGCGGATAAAATTGAAGGAAAAAGAAAAAAACAATGGCAGGAAATGTTGCTCTATCAGTATATTACACTGGAAATGAACACCAAAGCCTTTAACTATGCCAAGTGGCTGACCCAGACAGATCCGCTGGAATCCAAATGGTGGAAAGCCCTGTGCCATCTTAATTTATCTGAACACAAATATCGTGCGGGGCTTGCCACTCTCACGCTTTACAGCTATCTTGTCCCTCTTTCGGATAAAGAAAAACAACTGGTCGCTGATCTTAATCTAACTATTGATATACCAAAGCAATCTGTTCTCTATTATCAAGAGATAGTTGAAAACAAGAAAGACAACACGATTATAAAAAAAATAACACATAGCTATTTACGCATGCATAAGCCGGATAATGCCCTCAAATGGATCGAAAGAGGACTAACATTCAAGCGGGAAAAAGATCTTTTAATGACAAAGGGATCTGTGCTTTATGAACTGGAACTTTTTTCAGATGCTATTTCAGCATTTGAGGCGGTTACAAGTTTTTATAAAGAAGATTCCGGCCAGGCCTGGTTAATGCTTGGCTATATTTTCTGGAATATGGAGGATATCCCAAGGTCTATCAAGAGCTTTAAAAAGGCATCAACATTTAAGAAACAGAAAAAAACAGCTCAACGAATGCTTAAACAATTAAAAAATATGTCAACAAAAAAATAATAGCAAGCATCATCTGGATAAATAATTATGCACAAATATATATCATTAACAGTCATATTAATAGTTCTTATTGGGATTCTTCCCGCAGGAGCAACACCTGATATTACAAAGATAGTAAATCATATAGACAGGCTTTACCGTAGCATGTCAAGTGAAACTGAAGTTGAGATGATAATCGTTACACCAAACTGGAAACGAAAATTGAGGATGAAAATGTGGACAAAGGGCCTTGCCAGGACCTTTATTTATATAATCTCTCCGGAAAAGGATTCAGGGATCGCAACACTACGCATTAATTCCTCCATGTGGAACTATTTTCCTAAAATCAATAAAGTCATAAAGGTGCCTCCATCCATGATGATGGCATCATGGATGGGATCCGATTTTACAAATGACGATCTTGTCAAGGAAACATCTTTACTTAAAGATTATCACGCAAGCTTTACTTCTATTGACAATGAAAATCCTGATTGCTTCTATATAAAACTTATCCCAAAAGAAGAAACAACAACTGTCTGGGGAAAAATATTGCTTGTCATACAAAAAAGAGATCTTATGCCTGTTAGACAGATTTTTTTTGATGAGAAAAATGAAAAAGTTCGTATTATGACCTTTAAAAATATCAGGATTTTTGGAGATAGAAGAATACCAGCAACACTTGAAATTAGTTCTGAAAAAAATAAAGAGAAAAAAACTATTCTCACTTATATTAATGCCATATTTGATGCAGAAATTGATGAATCTGTCTTTACCAGACGAAATCTACAGAAAAAAAGGTAATTTTTTAAAAAAATGTTAGTACCCAGGATGATATCAAGAAACATTTTACGTCAAAAAAGACGGTCTTTTTTTAATTGCTTTATGATGACAGCGGGTTTTGTTCTGATTTCCGTATCCATGGGTGTTTCAGGCGGATCTTATTCCAGTATTATTGAGCTCTTTACGCGTAATAAAACAGGCCATATTCAGATCCACAAAAATGGTTATCTTAATCGCCCGTCTCTTTATAATACAATCAATAACTCTACTGCTTTGATGACTCGGATAGAAACATTGCCCCATGTTCAGGCATCAGCGCCCCGCATTTATTCAGCTGTCCTTGCCTTTAATGGAAATAAATCGGTAGGAATACGCATTACAGGCATTGATCCTGATAAGGAGAGCCAAACAACAAGAATAAAGCAAAAGATATCAAAAGGGATTTTCTTTTCAAACTCTGCAGATAAAGATGTCATCCTTTCAGATGCGCTTGCCAGGAACCTCAATCTTAAAGTGAGCGATAATATCATTCTTATTGGCCAGGCAGCAGATGGTTCGATCGCAAACGATATCTTCGAGGTTATCGGGATAGACGATGGCAAAGGTGCTACTGCCAATGCCATGAATTGTTATATGCCTATCAAGACAGCGCAGGATTTTCTCTGTCTTTCCTGTCGTATCCATGAGATCGCAGTCGCCCTGACCGATGAGGCCAAAACACGAAAAACAACCAAAAAAATATCACAACTATTAAATGATACGACTCTTGATATTGAACCATGGCAGGTTGTAGAGAAATTATTCTTTAAGGCAATGGAAACAGACACACAGGGGCAAGGGATGACCTTCCTGATCCTTATGATTGTTGTTGGTACAGGGATCCTTGATACAGTTCTTATGACAATCCTTGAAAGGACCCCTGAATTTGGATTATTGAGAGCCATCGGGACAAGACCTTTTGATATGTTTAAGCTTATTATTGCTGAAATAGCATGTTTGTCTTTATTTAGTATTTTTCTTGGAGTAATAATTGCCTTTATATGTAATTATTTTTTTATGAAATATGGCATCACCCTTGATGAACCATTTTATTTTGGCGGTGTTTATATGGAAAGAATGACCAGCAAGATATCCTTTCCTATCTTTTTTATACCTGCCTTGATTACTTTTACTACTGCAATACTTGTTAGTTTCTGGCCAGCATATCGCGCTGCATATATGCCTCCTGTTAAAGCAATAAGATCCACCTGAAAATACGAAGAATATTTATTATGTTTTTTATAAAACTTGGTTGGCGAAATATCTTACGCAATAAAAAAAGAATGGCTCTTGCCGGGCTGGCCATTACCATTGGTATGGCTTCCTTGATTATACTGAATGCTCTCGTTGCAGGGATGAATAATAATATGATTATCAATGCAACAAATACATATCTGGGTCATGGTCAAATCCATGCCAAGGGCTTTAAAGAAACTTTTGAGTCAAAAAACACCATAAATGAGCTTCCTCAGGTTCTAGCCAATCTGAAGGCTGAAAAATCAATTGAATCCATCACCTTACGCACACAATCATTTGCTATGCTTTCATCAGCCTTTAATGTTGAATCTGTTTTTCTTTTTGGTATAGATCCCAAAACAGAAATAGATATTTCGCAAACAAAGGATCTAATCATTAAGGGTGAATTCCTTTCAAATAATAAGCAAAACGAAATTATCATAGGTAAAAAATTATCTGAAATACTTGATGTCGAACCAGGAGACCGAATCGTCCTTACAGTAGCCAGGGCTGCAAGTGGTGAGCTTTCCCAGGATCTTTTTCGGGTCGGAGGTATTTTCCTGTTTAATATAAGAGAACTGGATAGTGGTATTGCTTTTATTAATATTAATAAATCTCAAGAGCTTTTAAACATTGGCAAGAATGTACATGAAATAGCATTAAAATTTCATAAGCTCTCAACCATTGAAGACCCGATAATAGATTTCTGGAGCAGGTATTCTGAAAATGATAATAAAGCTCTGAGCTGGAAAGAACTGTTGCCTGGTATTGATGCCGCAATGAAGATGTCCAGTTTTTTTTCATTATTTATAGGAATGGTACTGCTTGCAGTTGTAGCAGTAGTAGTGATGAATACCCTTTTTATGTCTTTGTATGAAAGGATGTATGAATTCGGTGTATTAAGGGCTATAGGAACCCGACCATTATCGATGGCATTAATGATTCTTTCAGAGGCAGGGGTCCTTGCTGTTATCAGTATCATATTCGGATTAATTCTTGGTATTGCGATATCTTATCTAACTTCAGTTACAGGTATTGATTATGTTGGGCTTGAAATGGGAAATGTTACTTTCAGAGAACCAATTCGTCCGGTTCTTATCATGGGACACTTAACTCTTTTTCCCGTATATGTATTTATCTTTACCATGGTAGCAGCAATTGTCCCTGCTATTCATGCGGCAAAATTAACTCCTGCAGAAACAATGAAGAAAGATTAAAAGGCTAAAACAGAGAGCAAAATGAAAAATAATGAACACCTTATAGAAGTAGAAAATCTATCAAAATTTTATACTCAGAACGGGATGTCAATTACTGCGGTAAAATCAATCAGCATGGATATTAGAAAAGGAGAATTTACTGCAATTGCCGGTCCTTCCGGTTCTGGCAAAACCACACTTTTAAACCTGATAAGCGGTCTTGATATTCCCTCTGAAGGAACTGTTTTATTAGCAGGAAAAGCAATTTCCAGAATGAGCGGCAATGAATTATCGGATTTCAGGCGTGATCATATTGGTTTGATTTTTCAGTCATTCAATCTGGTTCCTGTTTTGACTGTTGCTGAAAATATTGAGTATATAATGCTTTTGCAGGGTGTTTCTAAAAAAGAGAGGGCAAAGCGAGTTTCCTTAATATTAAAAGATGTGGATCTTCAGGAAAAAGAGAATAGATTTCCAGCGCAACTTTCAGGAGGACAGCAGCAAAGAGTAGCAATTGCGCGTGCAATGGTTGCGAACCCGGACATAATTCTGGCAGATGAGCCTACTGCAAATCTTGATTCCAAAACAGGCTCTGCGCTTATTGATATGATGAAAGACCTGAATGAAAGGAAAGACAAAACATTTATTTTTTCAACACATGATAATATGATTATGGAAAGGGCAAAAAGATTAATTCTTTTAAAAGATGGGGAAATAGAATCTGATGAAAATCATGATTAAAAGTATTGGACTTTGTTTATTAATATATTTTTTTTTGCCTACACAAAGGCTTATTCAACAGAAGGGAAAATCAAGGCAGGTGGTTGGGCCAAAAACACCTTTAGTTTAATTGATTACTCCTCTATCAATAAAGACACAAATTCAGATAATAAAACAGCCAAAAAGAATAATTCCTGTATCCGGTTTACGATATTTGATCAGATAAACAATGAACTGTCTTTTGATTTTGCGTATGAGATATCCTCCTTTTATGGATCTCATGCGCAAAAAGGAATTTTTGCTAATACCAGGGCAGTTAATTATAGAGCATATGATCTCCACAGAGAAATACATTCCTCCACGCATGAGCATTATAATCTTTTATTTTACCAACAAATAGATCGTACCTGCCTTACATTTTCGTCAGATAGATTTGACCTTTATGCGGGGCGTCAGACAATCACTTTTGGTTCCAGTCGATTTATTAACCCTATGGATGTATTGAGCCCTTTTAGCTTTGATACCATTGATAAAGAGGAACGTACCGGAGTTGACGCGATAAGAGTCAGAATCCCTTTTGGTTTTATGGGTGAAATCGATGGAGGAGTCGTTTTAGGGGATCATTTAAAATCACAATTAAGCGCCTTATACTTGAATACCAAATTTTCTATAAAGGAAACAGATTATGCCTTTATGACAATGATTTTCAGGGAAAATCTGCTTATTGGAGCTGATTTCCAGACATCTATCATGGATGCTGGCTCCTGGATGGAAGCAGCCTATACCTTTTCAGGCGCAACAAGTGACCTAAACTCCGATGATAATTATCTAAGAGTTTCTACCGGAGTAGATTATAATTTATTTGCTAATCTTTACGTATTTTTAGAGTATCATTATAATGATGCAGGTGGTTCATCTCCAAAAAATTATTTAAAACTTTTTGATAAAACAGCATATTCTGAAGGACAGGTTTTCCTTTTGTCTCGGCACTATCTTATCTCAGGTCTTCTTGGTACTCTTACTCCACTTTGTACTCTACAAACAAATATTATCATTAATCTATCAGATGGGTCATTTTTTATTTCACCACGATTAGAATATTCTTTGATAGAAAATTTTTATCTTGATATTGGTGCATTTATCAATATAGGCGTAAAAACAAGATCATCAGATTCTCAAGGCGGAATATCTGAGTTGGGTTCCGAATTCGGTAATTATCCGAATATCTATTTTACCTCTCTTCGTTATTATTTCTGAACAGAAAACATGGACAAAATTATTTTAACCAATCAGGGCACAGTTTTTGTCTGGATTCAGTATTTTGCAGCTTTACAGGCTGTTCAATCTGAAAGTTCAAAGCCATAGGAACATCCTAGTTATTTTCTTAAAGAATCTTAAGTCAGGAGAATATCAGTGCGAAAACAAAAAAATAAAGAGCAAAAGAAATAACCAGGATTTATTGTCAAGGTCAAGGAAGATCAAAACCTTAATTGCAAGAATACATTGGGTATTTTGAGGATTAAAATTTTTATCTGACCTGTTTGCGTGCAGCTGCGCACAGGCAGGCGTAGAAATTGGTAAAAAAGCAGTTTTCGTTTTGGCACTAAATAAAAGTTGACAATTGATTAGGCTTTTAATACATTTCAGCCGAATCTATTGGTGGCAAGAAGCTGCTAAAAAATGATTTTTTCGTTGAAATTAATTTCAACTTTTAAAATATAATTTAATATAATTTAAAAAAGCCAGGAAGGTTTGAGTGGGCAAATTGCCCAGTAAAACTTTTCTGGCTTTTTTGTTTTTAAGAAGTAATGGAGGCATTAATAGGTTCAGCCATAAATCTTTTTCTACAAATCTGAACCTTATCAAAATGGAAACATAAATCATTAAAATAATATTGCTCTCAAGCTTAACAACCATGAATTACCTGAACCAGGCTGTGTCTGAGATCAACACCGAATAAGGGGACATCATATGGTTGAAAAATTATTCTCTTCACCTGATTGAAGAACAAAAGATAGATGAACAAAAAGTAACTTTTTAAAAAGTTCGAGCACAGTTTTGTGAAGACAAGGTTTTCCCTTAAGCGGAATTTATGCCGGTAATATATTTTTCTGGAGATGAGGGGATCTTTGGATTATCAGGGTGGATTTGCATGATGAAGAATGAGATCCTGTAAAGAAGGAATTTCCCGGCTTTTGCTATTCGTATTCTGAAACCAGACGCAGCCATTTTTTCCATATGATCCTTTTCCAATTTGCTGGGTTGAATTTTGGTTTTTGGCCCTTGAAACATGCAATTTCATCTTTTAATTGTTGGATCAGTTCTGCCTGTTGCTGAATGGATACAGATTATTGATCGATAATTTCCAGTAATTGCGAAATGATCGGAGCATTAAGTATGAAGAACCCATTGATTTTATTGCTATTAACAGCCTTTATTGTATTTGATTTTATTCAGATTGCCTTTGCAGAGAAGCAAAATGAAGAAGAAAAGATTATTCGTATAGAGGAAATGACTGTAACAGGTGAAACAAATAGTATTGATGATACTATATTCTATGCTCCGCAATCAATTACTATTATTGATAAAGATGAAATCGAGAGAAAAAAGCCTATTAGTATTGGCGACATTATAAGAGAAATCCCGGGGGTTGAGATTTCTCAATGTCAAACAGCTTACAGAAAAGAGCCAGTTATAAGAGCCCTTGGCGGTCATCGTGTTATTATCATGGTTGATGGTCAGCAATTAAGCTCTAATACTTTTTTAAGTGGTACACCTCTTTCAACTATTGATGCTAATTCTGTTGAACGGATTGAAATTATCAGGGGGCCGACTTCAGTTAGATACGGGTCAGACGCGCTGGGCGGTGTTATTAATATCATTACAAAAAAATATATGCCCTCAGATACATTTAGTATCCATGGTAAACTTGGCATTGATTACGCCTCTGTCTATGAACTTTCATGCATGAAAATGGATATCTTCGGGGGAGATAAAAAATATGATTTCAAACTGGGTACATCAACTACTGACGCGGGAAGAACACAGATTTCCGATGAGGCATGGCCTTTTGTTATTGATGGAGATAATCGCATGTATAATACTGAATATGAACATAATGATTACTCTTTTCATGCGGGATACAGACCTCAGGTCAATCATTATATGTCTTTTAATTATATCGGACACAGGGGAAAGGACATTGGCCTTGCCGTGACGCTTGAAGAGGATACTATGATGCCGATGCTTCTTGATACAATCCCTGATATTCTTGGAAATATTCTAAACATGGATCCAGATCTGTTTGCTATTCCAGTTCCTTCCTGGTTCATTAACCAGATCGATAATTTTATCGGCACCATAAAAGCAGATTCAGGAACATTTGGGCTTCCAGAAACAGGCCTTGATATATTTTCTGTGAGCTATCTCTTGAAAAATAAGGTTGGCAGATTGGCGTCATTGGAAATAAAGGCCGGTTACCAGAAAATGGGATGGAAATTTTTACACTGCCCACATATGTATCTGCCTTTTTCAAATATGGATTCACCCTTTTTATCAGATCTGCTTGATATGTTTGGCCTAAATATTGATAACTCAAACTTTATGGATATGAGATTTCAAGCCAATCATGATTCTTTGTCAAAAACCATTAACCTATCCGGTCTTAGTACCTGGGCATTTGGAGACAACCACAGGGTTACCACAGGTATTGATTTTTACCATACAGACGCGGGAGATAATGTGTCAGACAACCGTCAGATAAAAATATTTGAGATGCCTGTCTACAAATTATTGGTTTATTCCGAGTCGGAGGTAAAACAGGATAGAACAAGGATCTTTATTGAAGATGAAATCGTTCTAGGAAATTTTATTATCACGCCCGGGTTAAATTTTGATTACCTTAAGGCCAAAAAGACAGGGGAGAAACCTGATACTGTCATTGCGGATTCTTTATCCCTTATGATATCTGATATGTTAAAGCGGGATAAAAGGATATTAAATCCGGAAGATAATCAGTGGAATGGCCTTGGCGGTGCCCTGGGTATTATTTATCGCCTAAACCCTGATGTAAATCTTACCGCGACTCTGGCAAGGGGGATAAGGCTTCCCTCTGTGGATGAAACCTATTTCTCGACACCCCACAGCAATAATATGATAGCCGGGAACTGGAACCTGATCCCTGAAAAGAGCATAGATTATGACATTGGTATAAAGGTAAATTTTGACCGCTTCTTCTGTACATTAAATCTCTATTATACAAAAATAGAGGATATGATAGAACTGGCATGTCCGGCAGGCTTCAATCTCTTTATGGAAAACACCTTTCAATGGGAAAACATCAAACAAGTGGATATCTATGGAAGCGAGTTCTCTTTACGCTACTTTCTAACAAATGAACTTACCTTGTACTCCAATGCAGCCTATACAAAAACAAAGCAGGAAGGAGGGAGACAACTAGCTGAGCCTCCGCCGCCATTTAAAGGCACATGTGGTATGTTGTATGAAAGACAATTGGCTTTTCCCTGTCTTGAGGGATTTAATTTTGAATTATACTCCCGGTTTGCCAGTCACATCAAAGATCTGCCCCCGGCCTATGATGCATTTTCATTTAATATGTCTGAGGTTCCAGGATATTTTATATACAATATGATCATAGGAATAACTTTTAACGATATTCCCATACTTGATAGGCATAGGCTTATTCTTAAGGTAGAAAATATTACAGACAAACTTTATTATGAAGGTATGTCAGGCTCCCCTCATGGATTAAGAAATTTTCCTCAGCCTGGAAGAAGTATTTTTTTTTCATGGACAGGTGAATTTTAAGGGTACTTCTAAAAATTAGAATTTTGGTTCGAGGTCAAGGCATGCAAAAATTTTAACCGCAGGAATACATAGAAGTATTTCGAGGATTAAAATTTTTATCTGACCTGTTTGCGTGCAGCTGCGCACAGGCAGGCGTAGAAATTGCGAAAAAAGCAGTTTTCGTTTTGGCACTAAATAAAAGTTGACAATTGATTAGGCTTTTAATATATTTCAGTTGAATCTATTGGTGGCAAGAAGCTGCTAAAAAATGATTTTTTCGTTGAAATTAATTTCAACTTTTAAAAATATAATTTAATATAATTTAAAAAAGCCAGGAAGGTTTGAGTGGGCGAATTGCCCAGGAAAACTTTTCTGGCTTTTTTGTTTTTAAGAAGTAATAGAGGCCTTAACAGGCTCAACCATAAATCTCTTTTCTACAAATGTGAACCTTATCAAAATGGGAACAGAAACTATTAAAATAATATTGCTCTCAACCTTAACAAGCATGAATTCCCTGAACCAGGCTGTGTCTGAGATCAATACCGAATATGGAGACGTCATATGGTTGAAAAATTACTATCTTCATCTGATTGAAGAACAAAAGATAGATGAAGAAAAACTCTTAACAGATCTAAAAGAGGCAGATATTATTCTTCTGGATATAAGAGGACAATCACATAGGCATAAAAAGATTATAGAAATAATAGCCAAGAGCACAAATACTGTCATCAATCTTTGTGGTGGCAGCAAAGAGATCCTTTCACTTACTCGTATGGGTAGTTTTCATGCCAAAAAGATTTTTCAAAAGCAGAAAGATATTGGTTTTGATGAAGATAGCGTTGACATTGCGACAGGTCTCAAAGTCATGGAATGGATAAAAAAGGCAGGTAGAATCTTTCCATTTGGGATTATTAGACACGCGAAGAACTGGGGTCTTGCAATTGATTACTGGCAGTATGGGGGAACAGAAAATCTAAAGAACTTTTTGCGTCTACTTTTAAAAGAGTATGGCAAAAAAAAATGGGTCCGATTTCATCCCCCTGTTTGTTTTCCCAAAGGAGGAATTTATCACCCTGAGTCAAAAGAATTTTATTTGATACTGGATGATTTTTTTAAGGATTTTCCGCCGATGCCACATAAACCCAATATTGGGATATTTTTTTATGGAGGCATGCATTTTGATGATTGTATACCGGCAGTCAAGGCTCTCATAGAAGAGCTCAAACAAGATGCCAACATCATTCCGGTATTTTCGGATATAACAGTTAATATCGATAATCTTGAACGATTTTTCATCAAAGATGGAAAATCGATTGTAACGGCAGTTATCAATCTCCAGTATTTCAGATTAAACGGGGGCCCCTTAGGGGGAGATCCTAAAGCAACCATTACCTTGCAAAAGAAGCTCAACTGCCCGTTTTTTGGACCTGTTCATATGTATCAGAGTGAGATTGCAAGGTGGCAGGAATCTGATATTGGGCTAACCCCTATAGAGACAGTAATAGCAGTAGCAATGCGTGAAATAGACGGGTGTATTGAGCCTATGATCCTAAGCGGCATGTCCGGTACCAGCTTTAGCAAAAATATTGATGATAAGGTCATGGATGCGCGCGTTATTGATGATCGGATTAAAAAATTTTCAAATCGTTTCAAACGCTGGCTCATACTGCAGCAAAAGGATAATAGAGAAAAGAAGATTGCCATAATTATATATGACTATCCACCTGGCGAGGAAAATCTGGGGAATACCGAATCACTTGATGTGTTTCAAAGTATTAATGAAATTCTTGCCCAGTTAAAGGCTCACCAATACAACCTTGAAATCCCGAAAAAAGACATCAAGGATCTCTTGCTTTCCTCATATATGGTCAATGCACCAGAATGGTCATTACCTGACGATTATAAAGGCATAACTGTTTCAAAAAGCTTGTATTCAAAATGGCTTGATAGCGTTCCATCTGACCTTCGCGATAGTATGATAAAAAAATGGGGGACACCTCCTGGCAATATCATGACATGGAATGACCAATTTTTTATCCCTGGTATTATGCTGGGGAATATCTTTATTGGTATCCAGCCGTCTCGTGGTTTGCATGAGGATCAGGGAGCTTCCTGCCATGACCGTGAATTGCCTGTTCATCATCAATATCTTGCATTTTATAAATGGATAGAGCATGAATTTTGCGCCGATGCACTGATTCATCTGGGGACTCATGGCACACTTGAATTCACCCATGGCAAAGAAGTTGGGCTTTCTTCTTCCTGTACCCCTGACATATTGATAGGCGATATGCCTCACTTCTATATCTACTGGGTTACAAATACTTCCGAGGCAACTATAGCAAAACGAAGAAGCTATGCTGTTACCGTGGATCATCAGACCCCATCATTTACTACTTCTGATCTTTATGATGAACTTGCAGATCTTGATGTCCTGATTCATGAATATTATGAGGCATATATTCAAGATCCCAAGCGTGCGGAAACTGTGAAGGAACAAATTGCCAAAATGGCAAAAGATCTGAATTTTGATGATATATCCATTGAGGGCATTTCAGATTCATTATTTGAGATGAAGAGGTCGATAATACCCAGGGGCCTGCATATTTTTGGAAAAAATTATAAAAATAACGAAATAATTGACCTTTTAACCCTGGTTTCAAGATATGACAGGGAAGTTCCATCTCTACACCGTATCATAGCTGAATCAAAGGGGCTTGATTATGAAAAGCTTCTCAGTCATCCCTCAAGGTCAACTAATGGTGGAGTATCATGGGAGCAGATAGAATCTGAAGCAAGAGAAATTATAATACTTCTTCTTAATGGCAGCTCTGATCAAAGGTTGCTAGATAATTTCTCCATAAAGTTTCAACAAAAAGCAGTATCTATTTTTGATTATCTTAGGAATTTATATGCAAAGATAGAAAACAACCATGAAATCGAAGGGCTTTTAAATGCAATTTCAGGTAAGTTCATTGTACCCAATATTGGTGGAGATCCCATAAGAACTCCTGAAATCTTTCCCACAGGCTCCAATATCTATTCTTTTGATCCCCGATTAATTCCCAGCAGTGCAGCATGCATCAGGGGAGAAGCTATAGCAGAAGCTACTATTAATGAATTCTATAAAATAAACGGAAAATATCCTGAGGCCGTAAGTGTTGTACTCTGGGGATTTGAAACTGTAAAAACAAGGGGAGAAACTATTGGTCAGATCCTTTGCTATTTAGGACTTCGACCTGTGAGAAAGAGCGGCCCATGGTTTACTGATCTTGAGGTAACAGGCCTTGATGAGCTTAAACGCCCAAGGATAGATGTAGTAGTCACTATATGCGGTATCTTCAGAGATACTCTCCCGAATCTAATAGTTTTACTGGGAAATGCGTTCAAGTTGGCAGCTTCTCTTGATGAGTCCTGTGAAATGAACTTTGTCAGAAAACATTCAGAGGAAATTTCCGGAAAACTCATGGATGACGATAAGATAAAAACCGCACAAATCAGGATATTCGGACCAAAAACAGGTGAATACGCAACCCCGCTAACGACTATGATTGAGACCTCAGAATGGAATAATGAAGAAGATCTGGCTAATGCATATATCAACAGCATGCAATATGGATATGATGATAATACACATGGGGCTTCATCAAAAAAGGCTTTCAGGCAGCTCTTGTCAAATGTAGACCTTGTAAGCCAGGTAAGGGATACCCATGAATTAGAAATTACAGAACTTGATCATTACTATGAATTTTATGGGGGCCTTTCCAAATCAATCGAATCAATTAAAGGTAAAAAACCGCAAATGCTGATTGCGGATACCACAAGAGAAATTATTCAGGTTGAAGATCCTGAAAAATCAATTGAGCGATCTGTAAGGACAAGATTATTAAATCCCAAATGGATTGATGCCATGCTTGAGCACTCGTTTCATGGCGCGCAGAAAATATCTGACAGGGTTGAAAATATATTAGGCCTGGCAGCAACTACCGGAAAAGTAAGAGAGTGGGTTTGGAGAAATATCTCAAACAGGTATATATTTGATAATGAAATGAAAGATCGCTTGGTTGATAATAATTCATTTGCTGCATTGAAATTGCTAAAAAAGCTTATTGAAGCAGATAAAAGGGAGTATTGGCAAACAACCAATGAGGAAAGCCAAAAATTAATGGAAGCATTTCTTGAATTAGAAGGAGTTATTGAAGAGAAGAACTAAGCAGCTAAAAATATTATACGACCTTGAATAAAAGGATCACTGTTCCTCAAGATAAATAAAAGCAGCATATCACATTCAGGTGTTTTATAAACTTAAAAAGGAACCTCGTGAAAATCGAGGACGGGCCATCGCTGTAATCGGGGACGAATACCGCAATAGGCCACTGCCCCTATGTGTCAGGGTAGTTGTCGCCTCAATTGAAAAAAAGTTTACTATTTGATAGGGCAATAGAGAGGTCACATGATCATGGAATATTCACAAGAATTTAAAGAATCCATGCTGCAATTTTTTTTTCAATCCAGAACAATCTGTAGTAAGTTTTGCCAGAGAGGCAAACATCCCAAGTTCAACAGTAGCAACCTGGGTTAAAAACTACAAAAAGAAAAATGGAAAAATAATGGGTCAGCAAAAGCAAAAAGAACTATGGTCAGCGGAAAAGAAATTTGAAACAGTATTATTAACAGTGCCGATAAGTGAAGCTGAAAAGAGTGAATATTGCAGGAAACATGGCATATACCTTACTCAGCTTAAGGAGTGGAAAGAAGACTGCATAGCTGGTTGCAGAAA
>Ga0209345_10002587_pt1 | contig 19785 bp, 21 predicted proteins | sample Cruoilmetagenom7_FD_187294 | JGI IMG/M metagenome (GOLD analysis project Ga0209345, IMG submission 187294) | Oil polluted marine microbial communities from Coal Oil Point, Santa Barbara, California, USA - Sample 7 (SPAdes) (version 2) | ecosystem: Environmental > Aquatic > Marine > Oil seeps ... | reverse complement strand
TCTCCTCCCCCTCCCTGCTGCCGCAAGAAGGGAAAAAGTGGACGAATTTTACGCCGCCCGCACCGCCAATACGACGGCGCTACCGTGGTCTAATTTTGCACCGCCGTTCTCATTTTGGAGGAGATCGCGCCGGTCCCGCTCAGATTTTTCTCCATAAACGGAGAAAGCCATCATGCCGTTTGAGGCAGTCGCGGTGGCCTGTGTCTTTTCGATATGCCGCTTGATACCACGATACACGACATCGTCGCGATCCTTGGGTTTGCAAATTGAAATATGATCTCGATCGACGGCCACAGGATTTGCACCTGGGATTCCTGGATCGGCAGATTCTCTTGAAACGACGAGAACAGCTTTGTAGGTGGTGTGTTTCTCGTAGTAGACCTTTGTCACATGATCGTCGTTCGCGGCGCAGAACTTGCGGTAAGCTTTGTTGAGATCCTCCAGCATACCGATTTCATTGCCCAGCAGTTTGATGTGCTTTGAGGCGCTTGGTACAGCGTCCACAATATTGGCGATGGACGCACCAATGTGCGGTGTTGATAGGAAAATTACGAGTTTGGTTGCCGTTGATACGGCCGCCCAATCCTCGTCGTCAGCATCCGCGGATGCGCGCAAGATCATCTTGGCAAGAATGCCACCAAGACTGTGCGTGACAAAAACCAATGGGCGTTGGCCGAGACCTTTGCCCGCAAATTGTTCGAGTACATTTTCGGCACGTTCAAACATGTCCATTTCTTTTTTGGCCCACTTTTCGAAGATGGCAGCGCCATAACCTAGGCAATAGGCATTACATGGACCAATATCTTCGGTAAGCCATTGAGGCCAAAAACCATCGTCTCTGCCACAATCCCATGTTGAATGAGCATCGCCGGATAAGCCGTGGACAAACACGATATCGATAAGCGCATCGGCGGTCGAATGAATCTGTTTGAAGACCGTTTCGCCCAATCGTTGCTGCCTCGTCATTTTTGAGGGCAGATGGTGCCCTGAATTATTTGAATTGGAATATGCCCAATAATAGCTTTGGGGTCCACACCTTTAGGATGAACGGTAGAGGCTCGTTCTGGGTCATTGGTATCGTTACCAACTGCTTCTTCTTAGCATGTTTTAAGGTCACATTATTCTTGAGATTCCTTTCAATTGAGGTTTTAGAAACGATCGGGAAAGTTGAAATTCTGGTTGTGAGGGCTGAGTCAATTTCGAATGGATGATGCGTAGTCATCGGGCGAGTCGAACGTTAGGAAGCCTGAGCCAGCCAAGCCGTTTTGTAGACTTGGCTCCATCTCACCCAAAGGAACTACCTGAACAGCGCTGCCCAAATCTCTTAGCGCTGCCATGACGGTATCCCTGACGGAAGGATCAAATGGCGGAATCATGATCTTTGCGCCGGAAAAGAGATCAGTGTCCAAGGCAGCTATCGCCCCCTCAACAAACGGAATTGATGCCGCGTAGACTGGCCCGTTCTGGTCAGGATCAAAGATTACGATTGGGCGAGAAACAGTGCGCTGGACCGCTTGCCAATCGATTGCTGCAAGGATGACACGATACGCTTGATTGGTAAGGGTTGGGTCACGACCTGCAAAAAGGACCACGCCGATATATCCGTCTTCCAAATTTACGACGATTGGCGCGACAGCCGTCGCAGTCAGTCCGGTTGCATCAGTGACATCAACGGAGACTGAATAAGTGCCCGGCAAATTTAGCTGACAAGTTGCGATATGAGCACTTGCTCCCGAGCGACAGTAGCCGATGGAGCTTTTTGCTGCGGGATGACCCCCAATCTTCCAGGAGTATTCAATGATTCCAGAGGATGCAGATGAGATTGAAGCGGCTGCGCTGAACTGAATGTTTTCGCCGGCTGTCACTGTGGCGTTTTCGGGAGAGATCACCGCCATTGGTGGAATATCGGGCGCCGTCGCCTTGCCGAGAAGAAAGCCTCCGACACCCAAAATTGCCCCAACGACGACACCCGATATGATCGGACCGATGATTGGATGTTGGTCTGGCATAGCGTCATCCTTACGGGCTTAGAGTTGATATATTTTGCTCAGAAGCGCGTGGCCTTCGTCACGATCAAAAGGCACGTCGAAGTCCTTCGGCTTGAAGGTCTCGTCGCTCGCAAGATGCCTGATGTATGCTCGAAGATCGTTTTTTAGAGGCGCAGAGACCTCAATGGTTGATGTTGGGGTGAGCAGCTGCAGGAGACGAAAGACATCATTGCGGTGCTTCTTGATGTCAGAGCCTTTGACTTTCTCACCTTCGTCTCGCCTACGTGTTAGATCGACAAAGGCCCGCGCTTTGAAGGGGATCAACAAGGTTTCGTCGAGAACATGAATGCCATCAACTGCACGGCGAGAAGCGACAAGCGCTTCGTAATAGTCCTTCTCCAAAAGGATCGCGGACAGGCTGAGCATGTCATCTGAAACGGCGATTGTAGCAAGTTCGTCATCGTCTCCAAGATCAACAGCCGCGTCTGGACTGGAAAACAGCTCCAGCATCTCGGGGTAGCTCTTGTCCTGAGGCTGATGGAACCGATAAAATTCCCGGCGTTCTTCGCCGCGTTCTCGGGCCTGATATTGGCCGGCGTCGAGAAAGCCCTTCAATGCCTGCCCGAAGGCTTTGTCGACCACCTCTACGCAAAGAACCATGTCAATATCTCGCGTGGCACGATAACCAACGCCGACCTCTTCGAAGATAAGAGAGCATGCGGCACCACCAATCAGCGCGTAGTTATCTTCTTGCCCAGCGAAGTGTTCGCGAAACTTGTCTATGCCTGGAACCACCTAAAATTCTCCATCAATTGAACGGCCGCACCCACAACACGTTCATCTGCATGGTTTTGGAACTGCATGTAGAGAGACAAAGGATCAGCTTTCTGTTCACCTGTAACGATATCTGGGTCATATCGCCAGACATCGACGCTGTAGTTCCCCTCATCAGCGTGATCGACTTCAACGCCAAACTCGCCCGCCTGTAGCGTCTTCCAATTCTTTGGGCCGGCCGCAAAATGTGGGTTTCGGGGCGGATTGAGCATAGATTGTTCAGATAAGGCCATTTCACCACCATAGGGAAAGGCTTGTGGCAGGGTCGTACCAAAAAAGCCCTTTGGCATGTCGGGTGCCCGGAAAAAATGCGTGGATTTGACAGGGGACCGCATCAGCGTTCGTGCCCGCCTGAAGATCTCTTCCCGCCCTACCGAAAAGACAAGGCGTTTGCTGCGACCCACGGTTTCAACAGTGGCCAGCTGATTGGTTGAGAGTTCTTCAAATGCCCGACCGATGGTCATCGCCGAATAGCGTAGTTTCTTGGCCAGCGTGCTTGGGGTCCATTGGTCATGGTTGTCTTTGAGAAGATGGCGGATGATGACAACTTGAGCCGCCGGGGAAAGGCTATTCGCGGAAGTCGGTGGTCGGGTGCGGAAGTATTCGCGCAGATCCATAGCGAGGTTTGGTATATAAATCTGGTTTTCCAGCACCACGAAAGGCAGGGCCCTGTCGATCATCCGCGCGCGGACATAAGCCGACATGTGCTCGAAGACAAAGATCACGACCTCGTCAGCTTTCCTTTTGATGCGTTCCTGCCTCTTTGCCAGCTCCGTTGGAGTGACCTCATCATCGCCTGACACAAAGGCGAAGATGCAAGGCACCGACAGGAGATGTGCCTGTGCAAATTCGAATTCTTTGGTGAGGAACAGCGGTAACGCGTCTTTTCCCTCCCAGGGTTTGAGATTGAGACGTAGATGTAAAACCGCCTGCAAATAATCACGCAGTCGGTTAGTGTTTTGAGTTTTGTCGTTGGTTGCTAACATAGTTCCGCACCCTAACACTCACTATGTTAGCATGCAATTTTTATGTTAGTAATTGATTTGATATGTGACTTCTGGGACGTATTCAACACGTCAGCGATAACAGACAAACACTCTTAACCTTCAGTGGACACGTCGCAATCGACGGCGCAAAGCACGATTGCCCTCAACTTCTGGCTCATCGCCAGGATGCCGACCCCCGCCCTTCCAATCATCATCGGCAAGCCATTCTTCGAAATAAACAAGCCAGTGATGGGTCCAAAGTCGAGGAGAGGACATTCTCGAGGCTTTAAAGGCATTCCGCGACACTCGCACAACAGCATCACTCTAAAGACTTTGGGCATTCAATTGTAAACCCAACACATCTTCAATCGCGCGTAAAGACAATCGAAATGCTGACAACGCCTCAACAATCCCACAAAAACCAATCCCCGGAGGTTGCGCTCCTTGGCGAGCTTCACAAGCTTGAATCTGAAGCTAGAGCCTATTTCTGCAAAAAGATGTAGTATCAAGCACGCGACGCTAAGCGGTCATCTCGGTTTTGTTATTCAATCTTGTTGTCAGAATAGAGAACGCCCGCCCGTTCAACTCCGGCCGTGGGCATAAGCACCCCCCAAGGGTATGCTGGCAGTGCTTCACGCTCGTATTGGTAGACGACAATCTGAGGTAAATTGCGTTTGTCATAGCGTCTGCCAAACGTGAAAGTCACACTGTTGGGTGCCGCCATCACCAAATGAACACGTTTGACGCCAGCCGCGCTAAGCTGCTTTATCATCTCCATAAACTGTTGTGCTAAACGGCTCTGCTTTTTTTGTGACCAATGTGCGTCAGACGACATTCCATCGAGAGTTAACCGAACAACGGGATGGGTGAATGTGCTTTCGAGATCTTCGCCAGCAACGGGATAAGAAAACGCGACTGCGACAACAACGTCCGCCACATCCGTGACGTTCTCAAGGCCTTCCACCCCGAATGCCAAACCGTCATCTTCACCCTCCAGGCAGCGCCACCCTTCCTTAGCCCGATCCCAATCATAGGTGACAATCGCGCCCTCATCGTCGAGGAGCACACCTGTCAGAAAGGTGAAGGGAACAGACGTCAGCCCACCATAAATTGTCGTCAGATCAGTCCGGTCCCCATCACGTCGATGCTGCAGAACCGAGCGATGTATCGTTGCGATGTCGTCCAATGCCGCTTCCGGCTGCGTCACCTTGCCATCCATCCTGTTGCGCAGATCGAGCAAGATGGGAATAAGAGTGCCACCGTGCTCTTTGCCTGCCACCGCGCTGAGCGGCGATCCATCATCATCGCGCAAACCACGCCCCTCAATCACAAGGACGCGTTTTTTAGACCTGGCCTTGGCCTCACCCGAGAACCGCAGAATGGCAAGACCGATCCCAACCAGTATGAGAACGGTACAGATCGTGAGAATCCATCCATTAACCGCATCCAACCGCTCTTGTGCTTGCAACACTCCGTCCGGAACTGCTCCGATCGTTAGTCTTAGGACAACCTCCAGCAGCCGCGGACCAGCATACATCGTTGCAATAAGCGCAATTGAGCCACCTATCAGGAAGCGCTCAATCGTGGTGACGCGAAACCACCAGTCCGTCGCTTTGCGCACGAAGTTCTCAAACAGACGTTTCAACATGTCAGGTTCTTTCCGTAGTGGGAGTCGGTCTGTTTGCGTATACGACCTTAGCTTTTGTCGGGGCATAGTGACGAACGAACAGATGGGCGCTGCACTCGAACCGCCAGCACCAGTTCAGCCGTGTTATCAGGAGTGCCGCGAAATCGACACCGCCCGTTCCGTCCACCAAATCTTGCATCGCATGCACATCTTGCAAGCTGGGATGGACACTGAAACTTGGATGGCTGTGCCACTCACCCAGATAGTTGAAGCGCCGATAATCTGAACCTGTCTTTTTGAAGAACTCATCAAGCGCCTGATCATGTTGGTCGCCATCTCGCATAAAGTTGCCTGCCGTGCCGCTCTCGGCATCAACCGAAAAATCCACAACACGAAACCGTTGATCTCCAACCTCTTCGCCCATGATCATGCCGCCAATCTCGCGCCGCTTGGCGCCAACCAAGTGACTGCGCATTTTTTTGGTGACCTTAGTCGGCAGGATCAGCTGCATTTGATGCCTCCTGTGGCGGCAGGTGATCTTTCAGAATCTTGATCCATGCCGCGGGCTCTAATCCGTCGTTTTGCTCGCCCCACACCCCGTCTGGCACAAGATCAATCGGGCGCGTGTCAAACGGCTGGGTAAACAGCCACTCTGTCGAAAAGCCGATAATATAAGCTGACACCGGAAAAATTCCTGCATCAGGGCGCGCCAGAATATCAGAGACAAAACGGACGACGTGAGATGCAACGATCGAAACTTCCGCATCATCAGCGATTAGTGGGATTCCATCATCCCCTTCGCCATCATATTGACCTGCATTCTCAGGTCTGATCCAATCTACATTCTGATCAATACACCACGCTTCAATTTGCGCCCTTGCTAACAGCGGTACAGGATCAATCTGTGGACGCGCCCGCGCGACAAAGCCCCCGATCCCACCCGCAAATACCTCCGCCCACACCATGGGTTTGCTTTGGCGCGTTGCAACAGAGGCTATCATATTGAATGCAGCAGGTTCTGCGGTTGCGTCAATGAGCAGGTCACAACCGCCCAAGGCCTCCAGAGCCCCCGTCATCGACTCTGCGCTCTCTTGACCCCCTAAAGTCATACGCAGCACACTGACATCAACCGATGGGTTCAAATTGGTAAGCCGGTTACGCACAGCCTGGACTTTGTGTGCCCCTGTATCGCTAAGGTCCAACTCATTACGCACGACATTACTGGGAAAGAAAATGTCTTCGTCAATCAAGAGAAACTTGCCAACTCCAGACCGGCACAGGCTCGCAGCAATTTTGGAACCCATCGATCCACACCCGACAATACCGACCTTTTTATCCACGAGGGTCTCGAAGCCCTGCGGTAGACGTTGGCGATCTGCAGGAATGTTCACGGTCGCATAGGGAATAATCTTGCGGTCTTTCGCCTCGCCGTAGAGCCAGAAAAATTCCCAATTATTTTCGTCCCCTATCAATAAGTGCACCGATCCGTCTGTCTCGAACACCGCCTTGCCGAGATCCCCAAGTTCGAGCGCGTCGAGTAGATTGCGAAGGTCCTCTACGCCTATGGTTCTGGGCGGCGTAGCACCGGGCACGCGGATCACAAACCCTCCATCAGCCTTGCCGGATTTTGGCAGGACGAGATCACTAGTCCACACGGGGGCATGTTCGGCCCCGATATACCGTATTGAGGAAATGAAGGCCTCAGCCGCTTTTCTGTCAGCTAGGGCAAGCACTTCTGCAGACAGTTCCGGCAAAGCATTGATTGCGTCCAAATCTGATGCGCTCAGCAAAAACCGGCAATACTTGGACCGCAAATCCCGCCCCAGCGATGCCACATGTGCAGACCTAGCGTGAACCACTTCGCCTGTCTCGGGCTGCTCTTCAACAATCAGTCTATGACAGCTCTCAACCATCTGTGCACCAGTCACCGCAGAACGCCAGTTATCTGGTCGATGCTCAAGACACAGCTCTCCGTCCGCACCATATTGGTGATATGATATACGTGATTGGTCCGCTGTATACACCATCGGTGGCGCATCCGGGAAAATGCTTGGATACCTCATCTGAAACCCGAGCTCTTTGCCGCCGTGATCAATGCTGAAATCGACACACATTGCCAGCTCGGGATCAGTCAGCCACTTACCAACCTTCAACCAATCAACGCGAGCTTCGAGATCCGCCAGTGCGGCCTTCTCGGCGTTCAATCTGGTGTTTTGCGACAACCACCAGATCATGCAAAGCCGTCAGGTTTTTTGGGCGTACGCGGCGTATCGGCAAAAGACACATTCGGGGCCGCTGTTGCAGCCGTTGACGCAACTCCAAGAAGACCTGCCGCGCCGGCACGCTCTGACTGCAACGCAGCGTCGCTCGCCTGTTCGGTAAGATCCTGCCCCATCCGGCTTGCCAGAACACTTGACATGCGACGATGTTCAACAAGCCGCGCCGTTGAAACAAAGTCCTCACGGGCTTGGCCCAGCCATGCAAAGAAGGCATCTCCACGCTCTGGATGATCCTCCCACTTGTCTGCAAAGTTTTCCAACGCGTCGGTTGGGTTCTTGATGATATATTTGGCACCATCTTGCTCGATCGCCCCCTCCATCCGGCTCAAGATGGCCAACAATGCTGAACCAATCGTCTCTTCCCCTTCATAGGCGTGCGCCGCCAGGGAAGAGATGATGATTGAAATTGGCTTGTCTGTCGGATCGTCGGCAAACATCGTGTCGCGATGCCGCTTGAGTATCATAATCGCGGACTGTAGTGGCGTGCGTACACGATATGTCGGAATGTCTTCAACGCTTGCCGTGACACCCTCGCCCCGCATTTCATTAAAGATCTGCTCGCGCCGGCGCACGAAGACATCTCCCATACGTGCCTTGAACCACTCAGCATATCCACGTGGGTTCGAACGGGGCCAGTCATCTGTGATCGCATGGTAGAGCGGGACCTCGTTGTCCGTGATCGCGATTGCAGTCGAAGCGAATTGTGCATCAAAATTGCTGGCTTCCAGCAACGCACGCTGATCGGCACCGTTGGGTATGCAGGGAACGATATCCATATGAAACTGGGCACCGTCAGCGTATTCCAGACGCCAGCAGCGCCGCCCTTCGTGGACTTCCTTCTTGATGCCCAAACTCTTGCGATAGAGTTTGATCTCCTTGCCCAAGAGCTCCTTCAACGCGTATTGCGAGAGCTTAGATTTGTCCAAATCGGTGAGCACGCAAGTGCAATCCACGTCGTATTCTTCTGTATCAGATTGCGGTTTGATAACCGTGCCTAGTCTGAATGAACCTTGGACGAAGACGTCGGGATCAAAGCTGTTCACACTGGAGTCGTCCCGGTGCAGCCACTCGCCAAGTGATTTGTAGCTTTTCTCGGCCTGTTCATAACGAGCGCGTGGGATTTCCAGCGCTTTTGCCAGCGCCTCCAAGTAGGCCTCCGCCTGTTTTGTAATAGTCACGCTCATACCCCCTTTTACTTTTCGTCAATGTTTGATTTGGGTTCCCGCGACGGCAACTTCAACCTTGTTTTAAAAAATTACCAAGTTTTTGTGATTTGCCATGTTAAGGAAACACCCCATATAAAGATCTGTGAACCAAGGAGATCAGATATGACGACTGTTCGCGTCAAGATGGGCACCAACGGCCGACTTGTTGTTCCCGCCAGCCTTCGAAAAGAAATCGGGCTGACGGACGGAAAATCAGTGCTGCTGGAGGCCATCAAAGGTGAGTTGCGCGTGCGCCCCCTTGAGGATGTCGTCCTTCATGCACAAGGGCGTTTGCGCAAATTCCTCGATAACAAAGAGTCTTTGTCGGAAGACCTGATAGCGGACCGGCGAGCCGAGGAGCGCCGCGAATGACACATCTTGGACATTGGACGTCGCGGCAATGATATTGGATGCTTCTGCCCTATTGGCCCTTCTTCAAGACAAGCCAGGCTCTGAACAGGTCCTGCAAGCTCTCGAGCAAGGTGCGATCAGTGCGGCAAACCTGAGCGAAGTGACAGGCAAGTTGATACAAGCCGATGTGCCAAAAAAGGAAGTTTTCTCGATCCTCGAAAGTCTTGATCTCAATGTCATACCGGTTGATGAACACACAGCTCTACTTGCGGGATCCCTTATAAAAGAAACAAGATCCCTAGGTCTCAGTTTGGGAGATCGATTGTGTCTGGCCACGGCGATCATACGCAAAGAGGCTGCGGTTACCGCTGATAAGGCCTGGGCGAAACTCAAATTGAAAGACCTCGACGTCGTCGTCATCAGATGACCGGTACAAGACGGACGTGAAGGTAGACGCAACCCTATCCACATAAGTGGGACCGCTTCTGCGCTGTTGCATCGGAGTGCGCATGTTCATGGTGCCCAGAAAAGAAAGTTTCACAACCAAAACATGATGGACGCGCTTACCGATTTGGCGGGCGTCTCAATCTCCCTTAAGCTCGCCTTGAGACGCCGATATCGCCGCAACGGCGCGCTCCAACAAGGGTACAAGCGTGATCAAAGACAACGCCAAGAGCAACAAGAAGGCCATTCTCAAGATCAATCGATGCGACACCACAACAAAACTGATCTTAAGATTGACGCTTGGTCGATCCTTCCTGACAGACTCCAGGATGTCTTTTCCAAGACTTACGGCCGGGGCTTTACTCGCACTGCTTTTTGAGATTTCGATGACATCCACGCGATGATAAGCGCGGACAGTTAATGCGCGAAACGATGACACAAACGCACCAATGCCATAGGCGATTGCCAGCACATAGCAGCAAAACCCGAGAGATTGATACCAGTTGTTGAATTCTAACAACCCCTTGGAGCTCTCGTGATCCGCCAACGAGACCAAAATCGGTATCAGCGCAAGCAGAGCCGCAAGATAAATCTGGCTCTTGGTTTCCGCTGTAGTCTTTCGATTTGTCTCAAAATCCCGCAACCTTCGCGCTTCTTCAAGAACGATATCCTGTTGCTTGTCCCAGGCAGCACTTGTGATCACGTCCAGATCGGATGCCATCGTTGCGTCGTCGGCAACCGAACCGACTTGAGGCCATAGGAAATCAAGAAACTTCATTCGAAAGGCCTTCCAGCAAATCTACAATTGATGCTGCTATCGGAAGCCCAGTTCTATTCTCGATCCAAGCCCATTGCCCGTTAGGATTACACTCCAAAAACCAGTAATCGCCCGACTTGTCCTGAACTAGGTCGATTGCACCGTAGCGGAGATTGAGACGTGAAACGATTTTACGGCATGCCTGCGCAATTTGATCCGGAAGTGTGACCACGTCATGGGCAAGCTCGGTCACTGACCCATGCCGCCAATCCGTCTTCGTTTGCTCAAATTGCTGCGAGGCTATCGATGTCGCAAAGATCATGTCCCCAACAACAGTGACGCGAAGGTCATGTTTTTTCTGGATCTTGCGTTGGAAAATGACGGGAGCCATCGCAAGAGCGCTTTGATCAACCTCACTGATTGAGGAAACAGTATTTGTATAGATGACGCTGCCCGGACCATTGTCATCCTCAAACAACGACTGCTTCAGTGGTTTTGCGACCACTTCGCCCGATAGGAAGAGCTCCTTAAGCGTCTCTCGATCGTTTGTGATTACGGTCTGCGGGACCTTAAATCCAGCTTCTGCAGCCAGCCGAAGCTGCTTGGGCTTGTCTTCGGCTAGAATAATACTGTTGGGGTGACTGAACCATTTGTCGCCAAGCTCAAGATACAGTGACCGAAGCAGATAACTCCACTCCTCCCGAATATAGGTGCGTGATGCCTGATCCTTTACGTCCGCATGTGCCAAAGGGGGCATAGGTCGACGAAAATAAGCTGCCCGCACATCGTCCACATCAAAACGAACCTCGCCATCCCGGAGTGACGTCGCCGCACCCACTTCATAGGTCAGCGTCAAGCGCGGCGCGTCTTCGGTGTTTAGCCGATAATAACGCAAGTCCCTGCGCCGTAGTTCTCTGACTATAAAATCAGACGTCAGATCTCTCTTGTTGGTTACAATAAGAAAGGGACCGTCGCGCTTCACTACAAAAACATACCGCTCATCCCTGAGGATGTATCGTCGCTTTCCAGTTGAGCGTCGGTCTTTGTCGCCATTTCCTGACAAACAGATATATCTGCATTGTCGTGCTCAACTTTGGTTGCAGTCTTGGTTTCAAGCTCAACACCTGCTGAAAACTGTTCCTGATCATCGGCTTCCTGCTGTGCGTGTGTCTTTGTCACCAACTCAACCAATTGGCTGTTCAGTTCGATCAACGGCACATCGTTCCCACCCCGAGACATCACCCACATAGACTGCGCTTCACAGTAGTGCCCATCGATCTCTGCGGACGCCGTGCGTTCCGAAGCGTATCTTGCCAGAAAGGGCTGCGGCTTGTGTTGTTCTGAAAGCAGTGGTGTCATTGGAAATGTCCTTTTCAATGCGGCGGCTTTTCTGATTGTGGTACAACATACGAACGTTCTTGTCGAACTGCTCTAGAGAACTCGGGTTGGTCTCTTTTACCGTCACTATTTGTTACTTGCATTCATTTAAAGCGCCAATCTGGCGATCAAGGTACTGTCCCTAACGTGATAATCTCAAATAGACGACAAGTATGGTAACTTCCTGCTTGCGATAGACACATTGCGCACCTGGTAAATGAACCGCCCTGTTTGCATTGTTTGCATAGTCATCGAACGTTGATGCAAATATAATCAATTTCGGCCAAAAGGTTAGCAGCATTCCTTCCGTCAAATCTCGATGATGCGGTAGACGCCATTTCCGAGAAGCATCCCACATAGAGCGAAGGATACGCCTCGACGGAGGACTGCGACGTCACTACGGCAACAGGCAATGCAGGCACCGCGGTTTTGTGCCATCCGTTTCTCTTTCATGCGGCTCAGTCGCATCGGGGGGCAGAACCGTGTTTCATAGCACAGCCGCCGCTGATGCCTAAAGGTGCGTTTGCACGTAAAACCTGCTCATACTTCCGACTGATTGAAAGCGAAGCGCCTCAGGCCTGCGATGGTCGCGCCGCCTCATCTGCGTTTCCGACAGCCAAATCCAACTCAGGCAAGTCCCGCAATGTTTGCAAATCAAACGTCGTCAGAAACGTCTCTGTCGTCACAAAGGTATGCGGCGCGCCCGCCCGCGGCGCCCGCGGTCCACTTGCAATCAGGTCTTTGTACCGCAACCTTGCCAGCAGATCGCGGCTCACCTCTTTGCCGAAGATGTCCTTGAGACCCGCCCTGTCAATCGGTTGATGATAGGCGATGGCGCAAAGCACGCCCATTTCCATCTCGGTGAAGGCAAGCGACTGGTCGCCGAGATCGGCGGCGGCCTTGATCGCGTCGGCGAACTGAACTCTGGTCCGAAACATCCAGCCGCCAGCGGCCTGGACCAGTTCGTAGGGTCGACCCGTGAGCTCTCCCTGAACATCCTCAATGAGCATCTCGACCGAGGCCCCCTGCCCCACGACGCGCGCAAGATCGTCTCGGCCAACCGGTGAGCCGCTCGCGAACAGCACCGCCTCAATGCGTCCCATCCATTCGCGCCAGCGCAGCTCTTGCGGCAGGTCTTCAAGCTCCCGGTCAAACAGGCGGTCGCCTGACGAGGCGTCTTGCCCCTTTGCAGACTTTCGTTTGATCGCAACATTCATGGCGGTGCGGGTCATCGCACAATCCCATATAGCCGGAATGTCGGTCGCCCAGTGAGTTCCTGCGCCACACCAAGCTCCACGAGGCGGTCGCAGAACCGCCGCGCGGCGCGATCGGTCATGGGGATCGTCGTGCCCTTGATCATCGGTGACAACATCGTTGAGGGTGCCACGGCATCCTCAGACAAAAACAGGGCAACGGCCGCGTCCGATCCCTTTGCCCGAAGCTTGGGAGCTACCGCTTGGAGCATCGTCGCTCGCTGTGCCAAGTCCCGCGCCAGTCGGATGGTCTCTTCGATGTTCTCAAGAATGCGAACCTGAAGCGGCAACTCGGCCCCCTGCCCTTCTGCGACTACGTCTCTCAGCGCCGGCTTTGTCAGCCGCCGCGTAGTCACCGGCAGAACGGTCTTCCAGTTCAGAACCCGCGCCAGAACGATATCCGAGAGCAGACAGGCGACTCGCTCTGCCCGGTCGTCGGCGTCGAGAACGGTACGAAGGACAGCGACGCAGCCGGCCAACGGCACATGGGTTCTGGCGCATTCGGCCCCGGCTTCTATCCAGCCTGCAACGTCATCTTCAAAACTCTGACCAACAATGCCCTCTAGGCCGCGATGCCAATCCCTGCCGCTCAATCGCAACCCAGCCGCTTTCCGCCAATAGGCCAGTAGATCGCCATCCGGTCCGCGCGCATCGCCCTGTGGTGTCAGATGATAAGCGTCGCGGATATCTGCCTCCCGCGCCAGCCGGCCTTCCAGTTTCGACGTGGCCGTCGCCGCGCTCAGCGCCAAACGGTTGGCAAGCAGTTTCACTGGCACACCATGAGCGCGATCGCTCACAAGTTGATCCAACACCGCAAGCGCCGCGCCCGACTGAAATGCCACAGTTTCAGGGGTTTCGGCACGCCCGGTGGTGACCCAGCAAGGGAGTTTCGGTAGGTTGATCTGGTCGTCATCGATCGCTGTGGGCTGATAGGTCATGCCCCAACGCTATCTTGTCGCGGCGCTTTTGCCCACCAAATAATGTAGAAACCGCCCCACCTTACAGCTCTTTTCTATGTCCAATAAGTTTACATTATCAGACTTAACAATCTGCCCTCAGGGTCACTTAAGAAATTACCGAAATCCGCGCCTATCAGCATTTAACATGGATTTCACAAACGAGACGCAGGAGGGTAAAATATCTTACGTGGACGCTCCGATGCGGTCTTACGAGAAAGAGATCGGCAGCAGACGCTTGTGTCATAGACCAAATAGACGTCAGGCTCTAATTCTAAAATTAGGCACACCCCTGCCCTATCGGTTATCACCAATGGGCGTTTTCTATCGGGTCCAGCTTGGTACGAAGCGTAATGGGGTTTCACCCCTGATCGCAAAGACCACTACGCCGCGAAGTGTTGATAGGGGTTAAGTGCAAGGATGCACGCCCGCTTGAGCTAAAGGCTGCTATCGTGGCCGCGTCGCAAACGTGGCGTAGACCAGAGCGTCTCATGCCTGTACAGCCCATGACGACATTTCGGGTCACAGGATTCGCCACCACTTGTGCGGGGAACTAACAGTCAACCCTCATCGTCAAGCGCGGCTAAGAAGGCCTCAATGCTTTGCTGAAGCCGTGCCCTTGGAATCGCCGAAAAGTCCCGCTCCAACCGCAACTCCAGTTTTCCATCTGATGCTGTCACACGAGCTTGGCCTTCAGGTCGGCCCATTCTCAACGATGTCTTGGAAACCGATTTGGCCTCCCGCGCTTCTGACTTGTTCTGCCCGGCCAGCACATTGCGGAGCACCCCCATCTCTACGTCTTTGTCCCGATCAGGAACGGCAAGTAGCCGTGCTGCAACTTCCCCTGCCCTTCCGGGCTTCCCATCGACCAACTTATAAAGGTCAAGCCCCAAGGCGCGGGGGATCGCTTCAGGATAGCGCACCGTCCCGTCCAAAGCCTCTAAGACGCGGGCAAACTGCCGAATGTAGGTCCGCTTTTGTTTGAGCGCTGAGGCATAGAGCGTCGAGACCGCCTCCCCCACATCGATCCCTTCGTCCCGTGCATAGGACAAGGCAAGTTGCGCCATTTCTCCAAAGGACAGGTCCTTTCGGATCAGGTTCTCATCCACCATTTTCCGATAGAGTCCAACTAACGGTTCCCCGCGGGGAACCATGGCTGCGGGAATACGAGTGTAGCGTGGATCGCCCGTTTCTTCTGCCAATTGCCGAAAAGCCGAAAGCCTGCGGAAGCCTTGGATAAGTTCAAAGCCATCTTCGGTCTTCTCTACACGGATCGGATTTGAAAGCCCAACCGCCTTGATAGACTCTTTCAGCTCATCAAGTTCAGGGTCTACATTGGCGGAACGGTCACGGGTCAGCTTGGAGGTCATCACCTCGGAGGTCTGGATCAAATCAGTGATTAAACCTAACTTCTTGAGCCGCACGTGCTCATGGGCGAGCGCGTCATTCTCTGCGCGGATTGCCGCTTCTGCTTTGGCGCGTTCATGAGTCGCCTCGACAGTTTCGGCAATCGCACTGGCCATAGGGCCGCGCCGCTGCGGGGCTGGTTCGTGGTTTTGCAGTGGATGGCCTTGCACGTTATAAGCTTTGGTCTCAAGCGCAGGCTGGTTCCCCGCGGGGAACTCCGCCGCCTCCTCTTCTGCGTCGAGTTCAAAGTTAATGTCAAAGACAGAGCGTTTCTTAGCCATTCATCAATCCTCCAGCTTTTCCCACGCATTAACGAGCGTGGATTGGAATTCGTCGTAAGCGCGATCAAAGGACATCCGCGCGCGCCGCCATGTTTCCCGCGTCATCTGTCGGTAATCCATCTCATAGATCGACGAAAGGAAACGCCCCGATTGTTCGACTGCACGGGTCATTTCGATCGGGTGCTCTGCCACATGTGACTTGAAAACCTGATGAAAGGCTGACTGCATCGCACGGTGCAAATCATTGTTCGGCTCAAAACGTGTCAGCAAGAAACGAAGATCCGCAAAGACCTTGTCCGGATTGGTGCCGGACGGAAGCCGCCCGCGGAACCGGCCCAAGTCTTCCAATGCTTCCGAGAGCTGACCAATGAAACTCGTGGTGCTGTCATATTCCCAATAGCCGGGACCAGAGGGGACATAGAGAACATCCGCCGCAAACACCGCGTTCATCGATTGGTAGCCAATCGCGGGCGGGCAGTCGAAAATGATCAGGTCGTAAGCGTCATCTGGCAGCTGGTCGAGGTAACGGGACACAGCCGCAAAGAAGGACCATTCGGGATTGAGATGACGATACTGGGCGCTGGCGAATTCGACAAAGGCCGCGTTGGCACAGCTAGGGATAATGTCGATGGTAGGCCAGCTTGTCGGCTTGATGAAATCGGTGGCGCGCAGATCGTTCAATCCCATGCCAGTTACCGAAGGCGGCAACTTGCGTTGGGGCAGGGCGGCTCCACTCTCGGCCCCGCCAGATGTTGCGTTCAAGCGCTCGGTCTCGCGGATCAGATCGCGGGCCATAATCCCCCAAACGGTCACCTCTTCGGAAACGTCAGAAAGACCCATCGAATGGCTAAGCGTCGCTTGCGGATCAAAGTCTACCGCGAGCACGCGATAGCCATCAAGGGCGGCGGCATGAGCAAAGTGTAGCGCGACGGTACTCTTGCCCGCGCCCCCTTTAAAATTCGCAATCGCAGCACGGATCGCGCGTTTGCCACCGGGGCGTGCTGGCATGAGGGACCGCCCCTTTATTTTGAGCTTCCGCCGCAGCTCATTGATCTCTTCCAACGTATACCACCGCTGGCGGCCTTCTTCCTCTACTAGCCCCTCGGGCAGGGAAGGGTCCGCCGCAAGGCGACCGCGAAAGGTTGAGGGGTTAATCTTAAGGATCAACTCGGCGACCTCCCAACTTGAGAAACGACGCAGGGTCTTCTCCATTTCGGGGGAATATGTCTGCTGCCGGATGAAGCCTTGCATCTTTAATGACTGGGCCTGCAATTTCGCCAGATCAGCGTGGGTGTACATGATTGTCCCTCATTTCTGCGTCTGCTGCTGTTCCCGACGGTTCCCCGCGGGGAACCGATTGCGAGAACCGCAGAACGCTAATTACTGCTCTTCTTCGATTTACGCCAAAGTTGCCTTTGTTGAAAAGCCCTATAATGTGAAAGTAGCCAATTTCATATGCTACCAGCAGATAGGGACTAGGCGTGATTCTTTTGGGCCGACAACCAGGTCACGTATATGATCAGGGCGCCGGATATAGGGGGACACTCGATCTCACCCAGCTAGATATTGGGGGACATATTCCAGCTAATAGGTGACGCATAGGCTGACCCCCAATACCTATATACCAAAAAATCTATATTTTAAGATCAAGATTTGCCGCTCGATGAAATCGGCCTCTTGACAGAATCGATGGTTTGGACGCAAATCAAGGAAGAGGTCGGAAAGGCGTTGTGTCTTTCATCGCAACCCGGGGTCCGGCAAGAGATCCAATCAGAGGCACAGAGCAACTGCGCGCCGCGCAGCCAGAGGGCATCCATGCAATTGGTCAAACCGGCAGGTCAACGCGACGCTGCCCGCAAATATGATATCATCACGGCATTAGGCGCATATGCGCTAGCGCGCAATAAGCATGACCAGCGTTTGGTGCTTCGGCTGATCACTTTGATGACGGCGCGCTACAATTGGGCCCGCGATGAATTGGCCGTGGGGCAACGCGAGATTGCTCGTTTGTGGGCAGTGGATGAGCGCACCGTGAAACGCGAGATGGCAAAGCTGCGGGGACTTGGCTGGCTAGTAGTCAAGCGACAGGGCGCGCGGGGCAGGGTGACGGAATATGCGCTCGACCTTGATCGCATGCTTGCCATGACCGAAACTGAATGGCCCAATGTGGGCCCAGATTTTGATCTGCGGATGAGTGGTAAGCCTGAGGAAAACCCTGTTGTGCCCTTGCCGGTAAAAGGCCATATACCACCGCCGGATGTAAGCGATGGTACGGAATGGGCATTGGCCCAGGCAGTTCTATTCAGTGAGGCCCCGGATATTTATGGAAGTTGGCTTCGCAATCTTGTGCGGGTCGGCAGGGCAGGGGGGCGTCTTACCCTCAGTGCGCCAAGTCGCTTTCATGGCAGTTATGTGCAAACACATCTGAACCGAAAGGTGCTCGCGGCCTGTCAATCGGTGGATGCCGATGTGACCGAGATTGTGATTGTCGCTTAGGATTGCCCTCAACAATCTCGTTCTTGCGCATTAAGTGAGTGCTTAGGCTCGCGTTGGGCCCCCGCCCGACTGCTTAGTTTGTACTGGGCTGCTACTCCGCATTTTAACTTTAAAGCAGTTCGGATGTCGCAGATACCAGTGCAGGGTACACAGGATGAACTCTCGTGGAAACCGGTGGTTTTTGAACGGCGATTTGCGCGGCATGTTCGACCTCAATAATCACAATCTCCCCAAGAACTGGGATCGACACAACAGTCCCTCCCGATTGACCATCGCTTTGCGTCCTTTCGGGCTCATCGCTTCAGCCCCTGTGACAACAAATCGTTTGCGACCGCCAGTTTACCAATCTTCGGATGAAGCCCTTTAACTTCGGCTTCGTTGTCCTCCGCTCTCCTGACTTTATCAGAAAACAGGCCCGTCACGCCATCCAACGCCTGACGCTTCCACGTAGCTTCAGGCGTTGGATGGATCTTATGCTTGGTCGCAGTCTCCTGCGCTGTCCTGTCTCCACGAAGAGCCTCAAGCGATACCGTGGCCTTAAACCTATGTAGAAACTGCGACTTATCGATGTTTGTGTATCCTGTCATCGATGTTGCGCGACTGACCTGCGCCCCGCGAGATCCCTCACTTTGATGTAAAGTTTGCTTAACCACGAAGGAGCAAACATATGCGAAAGAGCCGTTTTACCGAGGCGCAGATTATTGGGATGATCAAGAAGCAAGAGGCAGGCATGCCGACAGCTGAAGTGTGTCGTCGCCACGGCCTGAGCCCTTCCACATTTTATAAGCTTAAAGCCAAATACGGGGGGATGGATGTTTCCGAAGCTGCCCGGCTGAAGTCCCTTGAAGATGAGAATGGTAAGCTCAAGCGGCTGCTGGCCGATACGATGCTCGACAATATCGTGCTGAAAGATCTGCTGGGAAAGAACTGACGACATTGAGCAAGCGGAGGGAGGCAGCGCTTAGGGCAATGCGGGACCATGAAATCTCGTAGCGTCGGGCCTGCAGGCTTGTTGGTGTCGACCCAAAGACAGCCCGGCGTGAACGCCCGTCCCGCCTGCCCGGCAGTCGAAACGAAGTTTCGATGAGAGGGGACTGCGCTGAGATACGCAAGGAGATGCAGGAGATTGCCGGCAAGCGGCGTCGGTTCGGCTACCGCCGGATCGGCGTTCTGCTCGAACGCAAAGGTATGATCATGAACCACAAGAAACTTTATCGGCTCTACCGGGAGGAAGGGCTTTCAGTGAAACGACGCCGCGGTCGCAAGCGGGCCCAAGGCACACGCACCCCTATGCCACAGGCGGTGCGTCCCAATGCACGGCCCCTCTCGTCGTTTGCATTGCAAACGACTGTCGGTAAGCGGGTTCGCTGGACTTTCTCTCCGACAGCTTCGGGGCTTCACGGAAGTTCCGTATCCTAGCGGTAATCGACGACTGCAGCCGCGAGAACTTGGGCCTAATTGCAGACACCAGCATCTCCGGCGCGCGTGTCGCTCGGGAACTGGACGCGCTGGTGCGGTTCTACGGAAAGCCCGCTTGTATTGTC
>Ga0209345_10002586_pt1 | contig 19791 bp, 11 predicted proteins | sample Cruoilmetagenom7_FD_187294 | JGI IMG/M metagenome (GOLD analysis project Ga0209345, IMG submission 187294) | Oil polluted marine microbial communities from Coal Oil Point, Santa Barbara, California, USA - Sample 7 (SPAdes) (version 2) | ecosystem: Environmental > Aquatic > Marine > Oil seeps ... | reverse complement strand
TGCTTTGATGCTTTAAAAATATATGAAATGTAGTGACGTTCCTTATTTGTCAATGAGGGCATTTTACTTTTTAATGTATCAGACAAAGTTTCTTTTAATGTATCAGACAAAGTTTCAAAGACAAAAGCTTTATTCAACATATTGTCAGAATGCTGGCCTGATTTTTTTTTATTATAATTAATATGGGTAGGGATTGAAAGCTTAATTTTAGTAACTGTTCCAAAAGAATCAACAGGATGATAATTAATAATATTAAATTTGTTTGAACCATTTTTATTAATATCATTAATCTTTGAACGTAAATCATAATGATTTATGAAAGTACCAATATTTTTGTTGGCAAAAAAACCATTTGAGTCTACTATATTGTTATCTGATAAAGATAATTGACACAAAAATGCTGTATCGCAAAATTGTTTATCATGATTTCCATAATATATATTATTACAGCCGCAACATGCAGCGAATATTATTATTAAAAAGCTCACTATTTTAATATTTTTTTTCATTCTAAATACCTCCAAACATTTCACAAAACATTATGCTGTTTTTTAGCATAAATAATAGTTAAGTCTTAAGTAGTATTCACTTAAGACTTAACTATTGACAAAGGTGTTTTAAACCAACTGCATTCAATAGTTGATCCAAAGTTGTTGCAAATGATATACCAACTATTTAATACTAAATATATCTATAAATTTAAATATGTTATTCCAAGGATATGCTTTCATCACTTATTGAAAAAAGCTGTTCTATTATAATTGTGTAGATAATTTTACATAATTGTGAGCAAATAAATTCATAATTTTTATTAGAATTTTGCTGCACATCAGAATCACAGATTTTTTTGTTATTTTAATACCAATTGCCATGGCAATTGGTATTGAAAAATAGCTGCATATGGGATAGAAGAAAAAGCTAAAGGTGAGTTGGTATAACTACGAAGGAAAATCAAACCTTTTAAATTAAAGGCCTTGGTATATTTATGAATTTAAAAACCATATTTACTATAATCATTGTATTTATTTGTTACGCCTGCGTATCACAAAAAAACATTGAACCTGAAAAAATATCTAATGGTGACCTTTTGTTTTCAAAGGCTGAATACTATTATAAAAAGAAATCTTATTTAAAAGCATTAAACACATACATTAAATTTCATACTCAGTTTCCTTTTAGTCCACTTGCAGCAGCCGCAATTATGAAAATAGGCGATATCCATTTAAAGCAAAATAAACCTGTAATTGCCCGAACAAACTACAAAAAAGTTATTGCAAAGTATCCTAATCATTTTTTAGTCCCAGATGCCAAAGCCAATATTTTATTCACTTTTTTTAAAGAAGGCAGATATGATAAAGTAATTTCCAATGCTCTTTTGTTAATAGACAAAACAGCATCAACAAATTATATTTTGAAGGTTAAAGCTATTTTAGGTGATGCTTACATGGCATCACGTTTTTTTACAGATGCTGCTTATTATTACCTTTCTGTATATCACCTATTAAATAATTATGAGAAAAAAAAAATCATAGTAAAAATAAATAATGTGTTCAAGCAGCTTGATAAATCAGAAATCAAATTGCTTTTAGAACGGTTTGAAGACATACAGATCAAAGGAAATGTTTTATATTTGTTTGGAAAAAATAAAGTTATTAACGAGCAATATGATGATGCTTTTAATGTATTGTCTGATTTTATTGAAAAATATCCAAATGATATAAATGTGAAATCTGCAGAAGACATGCTTGAAAAAATTGAAGATATGTCTGTTTTCGACCACTATTCAATAGGCTGCCTGCTCCCTTTAAGTGGGCAATATCAATACATAGGGAAAAAAGCGCTTAAAGGAATTGAACTTGCTATGATAAACTTTAGCGCACAGAATCAAACAAATTCCATTAAAATTATTATCCAGGACACAGGATCTGATCCTGACAAGGCTGTTTTATCTGCTATACAACTATTTGACAGGCATGTAGCTGCAATAATTGGTCCCATTGTAACATCTGATGTTGTTGCAAAGGAATCACAAAAAGCAAAAGTTCCCCTCATAACATTGACTCAAAAGGAAAATATTACCCGCGTAGGTGATTATGTTTTCAGAAATTTTATTACACCAGAAATGCAGGTCAAGTCAATTGTCTCTTTTGCTAATAATGTACTTGGAATTGAAAAATTTGCTGTTTTATATCCTAAAGAAAATTATGGAACAACTTATATGAATCTTTTTTGGGATGAAGTGATTAAACATGATGGAGAAATTGTAGGTGTTGAATCATACAATGCGCATCAAACTGATTATTCAATACCCATTAAAAAACTTATCGGGCTTTATTACAGAATTGCTCAGAAAAAGCAGACTACTCAGGAAGAACTTCCTGATCCAATAATTGACTTTGAAGCACTATTTATTCCGGATTCACCGAAAAAGGCAGAACTAATATTACCCCAGTTAGTTTATTATGATATTGAAAATGTATATCTGTTTGGTACAAATCTTTGGCACTCGGAAAAGCTTGTTAACATGAGTCAAAGATATATGCGAGGCGTTGTAATGCCAGATGGTTTTTTTGCACAAAAAAAATCAAAAAAAGTAAAAGCCTTTGTAAAACTTTTCAGGCAAACTTATGATGAAACACCTGAATTTATTGAAGCAATTGCCTATGATACAGCTATGCTGCTATTCCAAATCCTAACAAAATCTGACATTCAATCCAGAAATGATATTAAAAACGAATTGCTTAATCTAACACATTATGATGGACTAACAGGTTTGATCTCTTTTGACGAAACCGGAGATGCCCAAAAAAAACTTTATCTTCTTAGAATTAAAGGTAAAAAATTTGTGGAAATAAAGCAGCCTTAACGCAAATAATCTCCATTAGTGTTGAGGTTGTATTAATTTTCTTTTTGAATATTTTTTGTTTCTTTTTTAATCAGTTCACGCTTTAGCACCTTGCCAACAGTATTTTTGGGAAGTGTATCGATAAATTCAATTATACGTGGATATTTATACTTAGCCAATCTGTCTTTACTCCAATTGATAATTGCTTTTTCAGTTATTTTTTTGCCAGGTTGTTTTACTATCCATGCTTTTACTGTTTCCCCGCGTTTCTCATCAAAAATGCCTGCCACGCTTACTTCCATTATTGCTGGATGATGTGCTAATACTTCCTCTATCTCCCTTGGATAAATGTTATACCCTCCTGCAATAATCATGTCTTTCTTGCGATCTTCAATAAAAAAATAACCATCCTCATCCATTCGGGCAATATCACCTGTATAAAGCCAGCCATCTGATAAAACTTTCTTTGTTTCTGAAACCATATTCCAATAACCAGGCATAATACTAGGTGATTTTATTACCATCTCTCCAGCTTTACCAACAGGCATCTGTTTTATGCCAGTATCGGAATCTACAATATGGCATTCTACGTTAGGTAATGGCAAACCTATGGAACCTAAACGATTTTCACCAGCTATAGGGTTTATATGGGTTACAACATGTGCTTCAGTAAGGCCGAAGCCTTCAACCAATCTGCCTTTTGTAAACTCTTCAAATTTTCGTTTAGTTTCATCAAGCAAAGGTGCAGATCCTGAAACACAAATTTTTATTGAACTTAAGTCATATTTACCTGCAGCCATTTTAGAATCGCTGTTTATTGCAGTATACATTGCAGGTACGCCTGGAAAAAGAGTTGCTTTATATTTGCTTATGCTTCCTAATACATCCTTTAGGTCGCGAGGATTTGGAATGATAAGCAAAGTAGCTGCAAATGAAACAGATAAAAGCATGGCAGATATCATGCCATAAGAGTGAAAAAAAGGAACAGCGCCAAGAACAACTTCTTTTTTCTTTTCACAATTTAACCAGGCATGCAGCATGTAGATATTTGCAACAAGATTCTGATGAAGCGCCATAGCTCCTTTTGCTAATCCGGTTGTGCCGCCTGTATATTGAAATAAAGCGATGTCATCAGCTGTAACTGCTGCGTTATTTTCAGAAGATCTGTATCCCGAATATAAAAAATCTACAAATCTTATATCTCCAGGCTCAAGAACTATGCGATGTCCTTCTTTTTTCTCTTTAAAAAAAGTAAAAAGAAGCTTTAAATGTATCGGCAAATAATCTTTAATGCTGGCGACAATTACTCTTTTTATATTCACATTTCCTTTTTTTTGTACTTTTTTAAAGGTATTGTAAAAAAGGCTTAAAACAAAAACGGTTTCTGCACCACAGTCAGATAGTTGATGTTCCAGTTCGTATTCGCTGTAAAGAGGATTTGTAGCAATCACTATGCCACCTGCCTTTAAAATACCAAAAAAAGCAACTACAAACTGTATAGTGTTAGGCATATATATGACAGCTTTATCTTTTTTCTGAAAGCCATCGCAAATAAGGGCTTTTGACAGTGCATCAGACATCTCGTTTAATTGATGATATGTAATTTTATTGCCTTTGTATATTATTGCGCTATGATCAGGATATTTCATGGCTGCATTTTCCAGAAAATAATGCACAGAATGTTTTTTCATATCAATGCTGCTTTTAACATCTTTGTCATATTTGTTAATCCATGGCTTATCTTTGTATATTGTATTCATAAGTAGCAGTCCTTTTTTTTATTAAGCATATAGACATAAATAACTATAATAATTTTTACAGACCGTAAAGTTAAACCTTATTGGGTTATGCAGTGTGCCTTTGTTATAGTGGCACACTAATTTCCTAAACCTGGGAAACTAACTCTGCAATGTCCCCTATCGCTGAAAACCCATAAACCTTCGGCTTAATCCATTTCCAGAAAAGTTCCACCGGATTATACTCCGGGGAATAAGTTAGCAAATAAAAAAGATAAATATTTTGATGTCGTTTCAAATATCTTTCCACCTTTCTGGATTTATGGATGCCTGCATTGTCCAGAATAATGGCTATTTACTTTTTTGGTGTCCTTTAGAACTCGTGTTACAGCTTTTGAACCTGCATTTAAAATCAGCTTTTATTTACCTCAAAAGTAATCAAGGGGATACTCCAGGTAGGGTTCTGATACCCATTCTTTATTGCGAAATTTTTTGAGTTCCAGCCGTTGTTCATTGGATAGTCGGATCTTCAGCATATTCCCTCCTTACTGTTTAGATTTTACAATCTCAAATAGTAAGGAGAATGTCAATACTTTTCTAAATATTTATGTCTTTATACTTAATGCCTAAATTTTGTAAGCTATTTAATTAGAAAAACTACATTGATATTTAAAAGATACACTCAAAGGCATAGAACCCGCTTCTTTTCGATATTTAAAATTAATTTTTTTATTTGCCATTTTATCTCAGAATTTTTTGAAAATATGTTTTTATGCTCCTGCATCTATAATAACATAGTGATTATATAGTATATTGGTTTATTTTGTTATGCAAATAAATTTATTATTATTGTGTAATTACTAAAATAATACCGTTTTATAAGAACAGCTGTCAATTTATCATAATTTATTAATTTAATTGATTATTTAAGCTATATCCATGTCGAATTGTGCATAATTTATTAACTTATATTACGTCACAAGAGTTTATACCAAATACTTTATATGGCAATAACTTAGGTTGACAATAAAGAATAATTAAAAAAAAGATTGATTTAGGACTTGACCGGTAAAATTAAATGATTAATTTTGGGTTAAAAGGGATAACAAAAATAACTTATAAATAATCACTTTAGAATAAGGAGAAATATTATGAACGCAATTACACCATATAGAAAAGCATTAATTGATTGGCCAAAAATTAATTTATTTGATGAATTTTTCTATGATTTCGGCCTTACAAACTTTTTAAGTGCTAAGAAACATTTATTCCCAAAAATTGATTTATCCGAATCTGATAGCGAATTGACCGTGCAAGCTGAAATCCCAGGCATTAATAAAGAGAACATTAGTATTAATTTTACTGATGGTTTGCTTACTATTGAAGGAGAAAAACAAGATAACAGAGACAAGAAAAAAGAAAGCTATCATTTGGTTGAAAGAGAATATGGATCATTTTCAAGAACATTTAAAATTCCAAATGATATTGAAGTTGATAAAATTGACGCCACATATAAAAATGGAATGCTAAAAATTATCATCCCAAAAACGAAAACCAAAAAACCTGTAAAAATTGAAGTAAAACAATAAAATAAGCTCAAAACCAAATAAAATCAAAAGGCAGGAAACAAACCCTGTCTTTTGATGAAATGCTGAAAAAACAATAAACAGATTCTTCATCACAATTCTACCGAATATCATATAATAAATCCTTGACATTTCATACCGATATAATTATAATGCAAGTACTCATCAAGTTGGAGATATACTTCCCAGAGTATTCATATTCCAAAACCTAATACTTAAGCAAAACAGGAATTATAAAGTACGTTGAGCTCAAAATAGAGAAAAAGCAAATCAGTATTCGTCCTGTTTTAAATCCAAGAGTTGGCTGGGATTTTGCTTTTAAAACAACAGCCAAAAATGATGATGACATATTGATACATGGAACTGAAGATATTTCAAATTCCTGGTATGAAAAAGAATGACAGTGGCAGTTAATATATTTGATAAACCTTGACCCAACTGCCTGATCTGAAATTCAGAAAATAAGACCCTGCCTGATTATCTCACCCGATGAAATGGACAGACATATCTACAATGTTATCAGTGCCGGCAAGGACTATCCCACAAGGATATCATGCAAATTTAAAAAGGAAAAAGGACAAATCGTCTTAGATCATATTCAAACAATAGGTAAAAGACGACTCATAAAAAAGCTTGGTTCTATCAATCCGGAAACCCAATTTGGGGTTATTTCTGTCTTACAACAGCTATTTATATTTTAAATGTTGCCCAATCTGCCTGACCAGTGTTTCACTGCGCTTCACGTGCGGTGTTAAATCTCATAATATTTCAAATAAGCAATAAAAAGAGTTACTTTTTAACCAACTTTTTGAATGCTGCTGCTGAATATGCTGTATCCTTTGATGTTGAATATATATTAATATTATTAAGATTTTTTCCACATATTAACAAAACAATAGATACAAGGAGCCTATTTTCTGATAATCTTTACGCAAACGTAAAGGATCACAATATGCTATTTATAATGTTGTAAAGTATAAAACAAAAAAGGAAATGTTAATGTGTATATCGCAAATATAAATGATTCAAACCGTTTCATGTTGTATTTAAACCCCAAGCTATCATCTGATCTTATTATTAAAGTATTAATCACTATCATCTGCATACTTTTTATTCCGGTTTTTGTCTTTGCAAACGGATTTATTGAACCATCTTCAATTGAAAATTTTTCCAATACTGTTTACGGATATCTGGGTCTGATATTTTTTATAGTAGCATACGGTTTTGTGCTGTTTGAAGAAAAACTGCATATGCGAAAAAGCAAACCAGTAATGATTGCAGCAGGAATCATCTGGATACTTGTCGCACTCGCATATTTAAAAATCGGAGATACGCACACGCCACATGAAGCAATTAAAAAATGCCTTCTTGAGTATGCCGAACTTTTTCTATTTTTACTTGCAGCCATGACATATATTAATGCTATTGAAGAACGTAATGTTTTTCAATTCTTGCGTGTGTTTCTCGTATCAAGGGGTTATTCACTCAGAAATATTTTTTGGATAACAGGAATGCTGGCTTTTACCATTTCACCTGTAGCTGACAATCTCACAACCGCTCTAATTATGGGAGCTGTGGTTATGGCAGTAGGAGGAAACAATAAAAAATTTGTGGCTATTGCATGTGTCAACATTGTTGTCGCTGCAAATGCCGGTGGAGCTTTTTCTCCTTTCGGTGATATTACTACATTAATGGTATGGCAAAAAGGAAAAGTGGAATTCAGCGGTTTTTTTGCTATTTTAATTCCTTCGCTTGTTAATTGGCTTATTCCTGCTATAGTAATGAGCTTTAGTATTAATAAAGATGTTCCCCAAAAAATCGACGAGACTGTTTCGATAAAATACGGAGCATTGTTTATGGTATCGCTTTTTCTGTTGACAATCATAACAGCTGTCTTTTTTCATAGTTTTCTACATCTTCCATCTGCCGCTGGTATGATGTTTGGACTTGGATATTTGGGGATTTTTTCTTATCATGTAAAAAGGCATGAAAGTCTGACAGATAGTTTTGATAATATACTCGGGCTGCAAGAAGGGAAATCTCCTCATCCGATGGATCTGCTTCGTGAAAAAACCGGCAATTTTTCGGAAATTATAAACAACTTTGAAATACCTGCTTTTATAGTTAATAATGATCATATTGTTACACACTGGAATAAAGCGTGTGAAAAGCTTACAGGTGTCAGTGCTGATAGTATTGTCGGAACAAATAGGCAGTGGTGTGCCTTTTATCCAGAAAAAAGGCCTGTTATGGCTGATCTTATTGTAGAAAATGCATCAGAAAAAAATATGGCAAGATACTATAAAGATAAATACAGAGAATCAGTCAAAATAGAATCGGCATTTGAAGTAAAGGATTTTTTTCCTGATCTCGGTGAAAAGGGTAAGTGGCTGTTTATTACTGCGGCACCGGTCAAAGATAAACAAAATAAAATTATTGGAGCAGTAACAACTTTAAAAGATTATACAACTCATAAAAAAGATATCAAACATTTTGATGTTATGAAATCGATTGCCAGATCTGAATGGGACACTCTTCTTTTTTTTTACGGAATCACACTGTGTGTGGGCGGGTTGGCACAGTTCGGTTATTTAGAACTTCTATCAAATCACATGTACCATGGACTGGGAACTACCATAGCCAATTCACTAGTTGGTGTTCTTTCAGCAATTTTTGATAATATTCCTGTTATGTTTGCAGTACTTAGCATGGACCCTTCAATGCCCGTTGGTCAGTGGCTGCTTGTGACACTTACAGCAGGTACTGGCGGAAGTATACTTGCCATAGGTTCTGCAGCCGGAGTTGCTCTGCTTGGAACAGCAAAAGGGGCATATACTTTTGGCAGACATTTGAAATGGGCACCTATAATTTTTTGTGGATACGTTGCAGGTATTATCTGTCATATAATTATCAATTCAAACATTACGTTCTGCTAAAATCTGAAAAAGCAGCTTTGCTCCTTTTTTAAAAAATGGGACGTATCCTAGTTCATCAACAATAAGCAAACTATAATTAAAATATTGGACAACAGTCTTTTGCAGAATGAAAGTCCCCCAGTCCTACAATTTTATAGAAGAGAGAAGTTGCGAAGGATTGTGCTTAATTCAGAATTGGTTTCTGCAAGTTTACGCAGTGCATACATTAAACGAGTTGGTAAGGATCTTTGTTCATGACGTAATTCCAGATCTTATAGCAAATTAGCTTCAAGTTCTAATATTTTTTCTCCAATGGCTTGAAGGCTGTTTTTTGATCCCAGATGATAAATCCAATCAAACCCATAATCCCTGCCAGAACAACCAAAATTAAATTCCATATACGATCATATTGACTTTTCAAAGCCTCAAAGCGCTGATCAATAAATTTAAAACGATGATTCATTTCAGAACAAAGCGCATCCTGCCCAGCCTTCATATCTTCACGAAGAACTGTAATTTGTTGATTTAGAGTAGACTGGCCTACTTTTAACCCAACAAGTTTTTCTATGATTTCACAGTCTGAGATATGTGGCGCAACTTCAACAGCCAGAATAGAGCCTGGCAGAAAAAGCATAAAGAAAAAAAGCATATAGCCAATTATTCAGTTGCTTCGTAATCCTCAATGGCATTAAGATGTTTTAGCAGACTACGGGCAATCAAATTTTCAAAACGTATGCCTTCGTCACCTTTAACCATGCCGGTGTCGTAGAAATATTTTTTTTCACTACCTGCACTGTTTTGTAGGAAGCATCTGAAGAAAACGATCTATTTTTTTACTTTCTTTACTACCCCCATTAGTAATTTTTCCGTTCAACAACCAAACTACTGGTAGTATAAATTATCAGACAATCTTGCTACGTAAAGCAGACATTAGTGCAAAAACAACTACCTTATAATTATCAATTTTTGTTATTAATTTTTTGATTTTTTCTAAATTCGGCCAATTTAAAAATTTTTTGAAATAACAAGTAAAAATATAAGCTTTTAAACATAAGCTTTTTTATCTTGTACTCTTATTCCTAAGTGATTTATTGTATTTGTTTGGCATAAATCTTGATTTACCTTTTTATGATATAAAATCAAGTTGCTTCAAAATAGCTTTAGATCGTAAATAACGTGAGTTCGACAGCCTGCTTGCGGAATAATTTTTTTTTAAGTTCAAGGCGGAAAATTAATTTGACCGCAGGTATACAGATGGTATTTAAGAGGATCAAATTAATTTTATAACGCAAAAATTGGATAAATTGCGTTTTGTAACAGCTTGTCGATATAACTGTTAGATAATATCAATTGGTTGAGAAATAATTTGTCATACTTGTGGTAAATTCTGATCACTGATCAGCAATGGAAACAATTTATTTATTGAAAGCCTATACAAAGCTTACTTTTTTTATATGTACAAAAATCTATTATTTCCAATAAAATCAATTACTGATACTATGTCAAACTCACGTTAAATAATTAATAAATTGAAGCGGTAAGCTTATATCTTATTGAAAATATTGCTTTTTATTTGTTTTAAATTTTATCCGTATTCTTAATTTTAAATTAACCAATCCTGGCAATGCTGTTTTATTTTTTTCAATGAGAAATACTAAATGTTGTTTTTCATTTTTAATAGATAATATTGCTTTTTAAGGATAAGCGTTATTAACAGTTTGTTAAAACAAGGAGAATAAAAAAAATGGCTAAAGCAATTGAAAAATCTGCCGAAGAATTGTTTGACAGCAGAGAATTCTGGTGGTGGGCAGAAAAAAAAAGATCAGAAAAGTTAAATTATTTAAGAAAAGCTGCCTGGTCAAAGGCAACAAAAGGATCTAGCTATCTGCCCGGTGTAAAAATGGATCTTGAAAACATGAGATGGTTTACCAAAACATTTAAGGAAGCTTCTCCAACTGAACCATTTATTATCACAAGAGCAAAAGCACTTTGTAACCTGCTCGACAATATTCCTATATTCATAACAGATCATTCCAGAATTGTTGGATACCCTGGTTCAGCTCCTAATCTTATTACCTGGATAATTCTTGGTTCTTCTACTCTTAATGGAGATACATTTAATGACCGAACAGGTGTTATTGATGACAAAGACCGTGAAGAAGTAAGAGAAATGGTCGATTACTGGCATGGAAGAACATATGAAGACAAATGCAAGCAGTATCATACCCGCAAAGAGATAATTGCAGGCCTTATGTCCTCTTATATTGCCCCTGGAAGGGAAATATCCATAGTTGATTATGTTAATCTGCAGCCGGACTGGATGTATCAGGGTTTTGACTCAATTATTAAAACACTTGAAAAAAATATAAAAGATGCAGAAAGCAAGTTGATGGAATATACAACAGCAGAAGAGCAAGTTCCTCTCCTGGACAAAATTACTACCTGGAAGGCAATGAAAATGTGCATGGAGGCTTCAATAAGATATGCAAGACGCCTGAGCAGATTAGCAAAAATTATTGCTGAAAATTTTGAAACAGATTCAAAAAGGCAGGCAGAACTTATCCGCATCAGTCAAACCTGTGAAAAAGTACCTGCAAGGCCACCTGAGCACCTGTGGGAAGCTATTCAGTTTGATCAGATTGTACAGGTATCATACAGACTTGAATGGGGCAATCCTTCCTGGCAGTGGCGACAGGATTACTGGCACTGGCAGTTTTATAAAAAGGATGTTCTTGAAGAAAAAAATATGACAAGAGAAGAAGTAATTGAGTATTGTGCTGAGTGGATGATTGTAGCATTCGGTTTTGGCAGACATATACCAAGAATCGGAAGAGAGGCTATCCAGGGAAATCCAGGACCATATGTGTGGACTATTGGAGGAGTTGACGAAGAAGGCAATGATGCATGTAACGATTTGACTGATTGCTATCTTGATGCTGCTATTTTAACCAGAGTTTGCGATCCAACATTTAGTTTCAGGTATCATGAAAAAGTTCGGCCAGGAACCCTGCGCAGGGTATTTGAATGTATAAGGCACGGACTTGGTTATCCTTCCATTCGAAATGATGATGTTATTATTCCTAATCTTATGAACTGGTTTGGACATCCTTTAAAAGAGGCAAGGCGATGGATACATCAGTCATGCATGGCTCCAGCTCCTGATACAAAAATGGCAGCACCTGCTTTAAGATATCCCCAGGCTTCAATAATTGGGGGAGCAAAAGCTATTTCTCTTGCCTTGTTTGGCGGGTATGATAATGTTTCACAGATGCAACTTGGCATAAAAACCGATGATGCTGAAAATTTTGAAACATTTGATGATTTCTATAATGCTTGGTATAATCAGTTTTTTGACGCACTAAAAACATGCACACGCATGGAAAATAAAAACAGATATGTTGAGGCTCATTTTTATCCCAAGCCAATGACAAGCTCTCTTTTTGAACGCTGCGTTGAATCAGGCCAAAACAGTGCCCTTTGCAAGGAAAGAAGCAGCTTGTGGCTTACTTTATTTGCTTTTGCAGATACCGGTGACTGCCTGGCTGCTGTAAAAAAACTTGTATATGATGACAAAAAATATACTATGAAAGAGCTAAAGACTGCTCTTGAAGCCAACTGGGAAGGCCATGAGCAAATGAGGATAGATTTTGTCAATGCTCCAAAATGGGGAAATGATGATGACTATGTGGATAAGGTATGGGTAAAAATGTATGAAGATCTTGGCAAAATGTCATGGGAACTTCGTGATATAAATGGTCAACCATGGCCAACTCTGCCGGAAAGCATTGCAGCACACGTTGTTCAGGCCCCTAAAATCGGAGCTTTGCCAAATGGAAGAAGGTTAGGTGATCCTTTATACGATGGCGGATGTTCTCCAGGCCCTGGCTTTGATAAAAAAGGCCCCACTGCGGTCTTAAAATCTGTAGCCAAACTGGATCATGTAAAATCAGTCAGAGCATCGCTTTTGAACCAGAGATTGTCTCCTGCGCAAATGCAGGGAGAAAAAGGCTATAAATTGTGGACAAGCTATATGAAAACATGGCATGATTTAGATATTGGTCATATCCAGTTTAATATGGTTGACAATGAAACATTGTATGAAGCGCAAAAAGATCCGGAACAATTCAGTGAACTTTTAGTTAGAATTGCAGGTTACAGTGCTCATTTTGTTGAAATGAACAAGATAACCCAGGATGCTATTATTGCAAGAAATGTTCAGGAAATATAAATATCTGGTTTTTTATTTTATTTGCTAAAGCAAAAGTCGGGTATTTACTGTAACAGTAAATACCCGATTATTGTTTATGGTCTCACACAAAGATACAGGTCAGCTAATGGAGTGGTCAAGTAGAAGTAGACATTTTTTTAAGACGCTTTGTCCAAAAACCAATTTTCTTCACACCTGGTAAATTTAAATATTTTTTTCCTGAATATTTAAACCGCAAAATTATTGGAGCTGTTGCAGGTATTGTCATTGATGAAGGATCTGACAGAGTTGCATATAAAAAAGGGCTTTTTATTATCGCCCAAACAGGAGGAACAGCAAAAATATTAAACGCCGATGCATTGATTCCAAAGCAATGGTAATTTAACCGCATTCAAACAGATTAATATCCACCAAGTATGTTTTAGTAAGTCTTTTTAATAAATATATCCCGTTTAATCCCTTTACAGGTTTTGATTTTTTTTATATACTGATTAAAACAAATCTTTAAATTGCAAATATGTATAAGGCTTATCGTTCCCTTAAGACGTGGAATAGACAGCTCAAAATTAGAGCTCATTGTCTTTTACTCCTGCAAGACTATGCAGGAGGTGAAATGCTGATTGATGAGATTAAAAGTACTGGACAGGAAATCCTGTATGATGAAATCAAAAACTTTGCAAGGACTACCGAAAATTTGCATAGCATCATGAAACTACTTTTTATAAACTATGAATACCCGCCCATTGGTGCAGGAGCTGCTAATGCCACTTGCCAGATTGGCAAAAACATGGTATGTTTTGGGCATGATGTGTATGTGCTAACTTCCTGTTTTAAAAGTCTTAAAGGCTGGAGTATTGAGGATGGGGTTAAAGTTTTCAGGTGTAAAACCATGCGAAAAAAGACTTCCCGTTCTAATATCTTTGAGATGTTTTTATTTGTAGCGTCTGCTTTTTTTGTGCTGCCTTGTTTACTCAAAAGAAAAAAAATTGAGGCAATGATTGTTTTTTTCTCATTTCCCTGCGGGCCTTTGGGATTGTGGGGAAAGCTTGCTGCAAATGTGCCATATGTAATTTCTCTGCGAGGCGGGGATGTGCCAGGTAATGAAACATCCCTTAACATTATTCATAAAATACTAAAACCACTTCGTCAACTGGTATTTAAAAATAGTCATGCAATTATTGCCAATTCAAAAGGCCTTAAAACGCTTTCAGAAAAAAGCGACCTCTTCCCGGTTAAAGTGATACCAAATGGTGTTGATACTGATTTTTTGGCTCATGTTGGATTTCGGGGTCTTGATTGGATAAAGTAAAATTTTTACATTATCCAATCCATGAACGGAGTCCAACATATACAGGTAAACATAAAGAATTTGATTGATGATACCTAAGTGTTATGGCACGGTACGAGAGTTGCGCTGGCCATAACCCTGCAGGGCATAGTTAAATTTGATGAAGTAGGACATAAAGGCAATCCTGATGCCGTAGCCCAAAAAAGGTCAGGAAGGCCGCAGGAATAGGCTAAAGGGACAACGTGGTCGGGGAACGCTGGAGAAAGAAAAACCACCCATTTTGGGGATGATTCAACGATGTGGAGATGTAGCGATCTAAATGCTTGCCAATGTTCGTCAGAAAAACATTGAACCTTTAATAAAAGCCACTGTATTGCTGAGATCTTTGGTTTATACCGATGAATATGCAATCTATATATAATAGGCTAAACGGTTAGGGGTACGAGCACGGGAGTGTGAATCATGGTAGTGGGGAGTATGCAAGGGATGATTATGGGGATGGATTTTATGAAGTCATGTGAACACGATGGAAGGCTTCTGGTCTCTTTTGCGAAGCTGGCTCCGGCACATCGGGGGGATCTCACAAGAAAAACTCCCTTTATATCTTGATTCATAATGCAAGGAAGCGTGGCAAGGCCCTGCTTCACTCCCTGATTGGGTTACTCGTCGAATAAGACCCTGAAACACAAACATGAGCCTTAAAAAATTACCGAACCAGTGATGCATGAAAAAAGATATGAAAACAGCCAATGCTTTTGCAAATTCATGGAATAATTTGCCTGGAGGTTCTGTTTACACTTGGAAGCAATTTGAAGATTGGTTTAACCCTCTTACCAAGGTTAACGTAGAAGGTAAAAGCGTCCTTGAATTGGGGTGTGGGAATGCAAGCCTTTTGGTACATATTGCAAATTGGAACCCGAGTTACATTGAAGGAATTGATTTAGGAGCTTCGGTCATTGCCGCTGAAAAAAATATGGCAGAAACCGGATTTAAAAACTATAAAATTACAAAAGCAGATTTAACACAATATAAGAATAAAAGTTTTGATTTAGTTTTTAGTATAGGGGTTTTACATCATTTAAAAAAACCTGAAGAAGGATTCAAAGCTGTCATTAAAAATACAAAATCAGGGGGCCATTTTCATTGTTGGGTTTATGCTTATGAGGGAAATGGAGTTATTAGATTGATAGTTGAACCATTGCGCCGAATTTTCTCAAAATTCCCATGGTGGTTTACTAAATATTTTGTTGCTACGCCTGCTGTTATTCCTTTTTTTTTGTATGCTAAATTTTTAAAAAATTTTAGTAAGATAAAATTTTTTAAAAGGTTACCCCTTTATGAATACAGCCTTTGGATTTCCCAAAGAGAGTTTGCTTTTTTTCGACATGTTGTCTTTGATCAACTAGTAGCACCTCAGACTACATTTATTGATAAAATTACAATTAAATCGTGGTTAAATAATTATGATAATATACAAAAAGACAGTCAATATATTATAATGCGCAATGGTAATTCCTGGAAATTTGGCGGGCAGATAATATAAAATTTATGCCAATTTTTGCTATAACCTTTTTAGCCTCCTAAATTAGTCGGAGACCTTTGATCGTAATTTGATAATAAAAAACTGATAGTTGAACAGTTATTAATTTTTGTTGATGTGTGTAGAAATATTTTTTTAACTACCTGCATTGTTTTGTAGGGACTACCTATCGCAGAGAGGTATACTATGAAAGTTTTTCTTATTACCCCCTATCTCGAAGACCCTAAAAAAAAACGTAACGATTTTTTTCCATATAGGGCACTGTCTGCCTTGCAGTGGTATTTCGTAAAGCGGGGCATGCACTGATAATTTTTGATTTCAACAATCAAACCACACACAAACAAGAAAAACCAATCCCATTTCCTGGCACACCAAATTTTTGACAAATGTGTTAAAGACGATTTTTTTATTTGGTGTATTAGATACATCAACACTCTGGAAAACACCGGTTTGTGCTCACCAGGATGGTAGTGTCATTTTCCCTTACTCATTCACAAGAGATGAAGTACAAAATTAGCGACAGAAGTTTATTGATGTACGCTTCAAATATCTTCGAGATCTCTAATTCCCGGGGGAAAGTTGAGATAACCTTTAATATATTTCTGATGAGTCATAAAAAGTAGGTAGTGCTTAATGTGCAGTGAACCCTCTATGTGTCAGGATAGATGTCGCCTCAATTGAACTAAAAATACAGTGCAAAAACTGTAAAAGACAATTTGTTGAAAATCCAATAAATAAAGTAATTCCTCAAAAATTCTGGGATTTAGTCGACAATTTACTTTGAAAAAAGATTCCTATAGCAGGTATAGCGTGAGTTATCGAAATTTCAGAGTCATGGCTTCAAAGGGATATAAATCAAAAACATGAAAGAATTGAGCAGCAGGTAACGATTACAAAAAAGGTCAAATAACAATCATTATAACGCTGAATTAGGGCATGCAAGTGTATGAAATCCATCGCTACACATTAAGCGCTACCTAATTTTTAGGTTAACAATAACATAAATGAAAATACCTTACAACAAACCATTCATCGCTGGAAATGAACTCACACATATTCAAGATGCTGTTGAAAATGGCCAGCTTGCAGGTAATGGGAAATACACCAAACTTTGCCAGGACCATATAAAAAAAGTTACACATTCTGGTAAAGTATTATTGACTACATCATGCACATCTGCTCTTGAAATGTCAGCAAAACTTATCAATTTAAAAATTAATGATGAAGTATTAATGTCGCCATTTACATTTGTCTCTACAGCAAATGCTTTTCTAATGTCAAATGCTAAACCTGTTTTTGTAGACATTAGAGAAAATACTTTGAATATAGACGAATTAAAAATTGAAGAAAAAATTAGTTCCAAAACAAAGGCTATTTGCCCTGTACATTACGCCGGAATTAGCTGTGAAATGACAAAAATTCTCCAGATTGCCAAAGAAAATAAACTCTTGGTTATTGAAGATGCTGCACAGGGATTTTGCTCGACATACAATAATATGCCATTGGGTTCAATGGGAGATATGTCTACGTTTAGTTTTCATGAAACAAAAAATTTTATAGCCGGTGAAGGCGGAGCCTTGCTAATCAATAATCCAAAATATTTTAAGCGTTCGGAAATAATTTGGGAAAAAGGAACTAATCGAGCAAGTTTTTTTAGAGGAGAAATTGATAAATATACATGGGTAGATATTGGCTCTTCATATCTACCTTCTGAATTAATTGCTGCTTTTCTATACGGTCAATTTGAAAAAGCAGACATTATTAAGCAAAAAAGACTTCAAATTTGGAATTATTATTTCGAACGTTTATCTAAATTAGAAGAGAATGGAATGGTTAAATTACCTGTTGTTCCAAATAACTGTGAGCATAATGGACACATTTTTTATATACTTACAAAAACCGAAGATGAACGCGATAATTTACTTAATTTTCTTAAACAAAAAAGTATTGGTGCTATATTTCATTTTATACCACTTCATGAATCGCCAATGGGTTGGAAGTTGGGATATAAAAGGGGCATGTTTCCTATAGCAGAAAATATCAGTCGTAGAATTATTAGGTTACCACTATTTTTTAAGATTACAAAATCTGAGCAAGATTTTATAATTAGAACCATATTTTCATATTATGAAAAATAAAATTTATAACATAGTAATACTTGTATCTGTAATATTTTTCTTCTTACCTGTAATAGTAAACAACCATACTTTTTATGCTTTTGATACTCTAACTAATTATTTCCCATGGAAAAGTACAAGGCCTGTGAACAATACCCTGATTACAGATCCTGTAAATGTCTTTTATCCCATTCACTATTCAAATAAAAAAAATTTCGAACACTCTTTTATTCCGCATTGGGATAACAGCACTTTTTGCGGCAAACCTGTGGGTTGTTATTCATCTCCTATTCAAATGCTTTTTTATAAATTTTTGCCAATTTCTACGGCACATAATTCACTACTCTTTCTTCATCTTTTATTTATAGGAATTTTTTCTTACTACTATCTTCTAGAAATTAAACGAAGTAAAATTGCATCCATTGTTGGTAGTCTTTCTTGGATGTTCAATGGATATGTAATGGTTTGGTTTGAATTTGAAAATGTTGTAATGATTGCAACAACTTTACCATTATTATTATTAACTTACGAGCGTTTCAAAAAAAATCAAACCTTTGAAACATTTTTGCATCTATTATTCGGAATGGCTTTTCCTATTTCAACAGGGTTCGTTCATGTATTAATTTATCAGTATCTCTTTTTTGGATCGTACGCCCTATTTAATGAATACAATGTTTATTTACAAAACAAAAATCTAAACTCTTTTGCAAAAAAAAAAGGTATTCTGTCAGTTATATTTATTTTTGCCTGCCTGATAAATCTAAGTATGATAAAAGAAAACTTAAGTACTTACAGTGGAAGTCAAAGATCAGAAGTTACGCATAAAGACCTATTTGATAGAACTGGACAAATATTACCTAAATATCTTTTTACTTTAGTATTTCCAGATTTATTCGGCTCCCCTACTGCAAAATTTAGTTGTGTTCCCAAAAATAAAGAGATGCAGATTTATAATAATTATAATGAGCTTTGCATTTATACGGGTATTGTAGTTTTTATCCTTGCTATTATTTCGATTTTTGGAAGAAAGTGTAGTCTATATTGGTTCTATTTGGTCTCGGCTTTTATTACAATATCTATGGCTATGAGCCCGATAGTTTATTATCCATTCGCGAAATTTGTTCCTGGATTAAATATTTCTACACCTACACGAGTTATCTATTTATTTGGTTTTTCAATGACAATCTTGTCTGCCTATGGTATTGATGCAATAATTAATAAAAGTATTAACAAAAAATTGTTTTATTTTATATTGGGTTTAATCTCATTTCTTACATTTTGTTTTTACATCTATTTCAGTTCCAATCACGGTATTGAATGGATTATTAACAACAAATTGACATCATTTTCAGAAAGCAGTCAAAATTTTATTCATGAATATTATTCTACATTTTCGCCTGTTCTCTTTTATCAGTTTCTTGTAGTTTTATTAACAGTAATTATTATTGTTTTTGCTTACAATAATAATAGAAAAATATTCATATTACATTTTTTGATTTTTATTATCATAATTGATTTGTTTGTTTTTGGAAAGCTTTATAAAAACAAACAAATCAA